>Ga0335081_10002070_pt1 | contig 31647 bp, 29 predicted proteins | sample Lox_Sample_35_FD_206713 | JGI IMG/M metagenome (GOLD analysis project Ga0335081, IMG submission 206713) | Soil microbial communities from Loxahatchee National Wildlife Refuge, Florida, United States - Lox_Sample_3.5 | ecosystem: Environmental > Terrestrial > Soil > Wetlands | place: USA...
AGATTCTTGCACTGACGGTGGCCGGTTTCCTGATCTTCTATCTCGGCCAGCGGTTTCTTTCGCTACAAGCTTGTCCGCATGGCGATTGCCCGCCCGATCGGCACGTCGGCCGCATGAGCGCCGTTGGACTGATTGCCCACAGCACCATTGATGGAGTGTCTATCGCGGCCGCCACACTCATCTCCTGGAGGATGGGCCTCATTGTCGCGGTTGGCATCATCATTCATGACATTACCGATGGACTAAACACGATTCTGCTGGTGACCCGCGGTGGTTCAGCCACCAAGGGGGACCTTGCATTTCTTCTAGCCGACGCGGTTGCACCCATAGTAGGCGGCACTCTTGTCGTTCTCTCCGCTTTACCTTCACATCGGCTCGCGCTCATTCTCGGGGTGACATCTGGGTTTTTCCTCTTTACCGCCACCGGTGACTTGCTTCCTGATGCTCATCGCCGCTCTCCGGGACTTGGTGTTTCCGCGGCAACCGTCGGCGGCATCCTTCTGATCGGAATTGCGGTTCGACTTGCATCCGTCTAGCTGTTCTCATATCCAGGAGCAGCTGTGTTGTCACATTGCCTTTGCACAACGTACACATAACGAAGCTGAACTGCCAGAATTCGTCAAATTGTGCTTCGTCGCCTGATGACAATAGAGGGCCTAATTAGATGGCCTGATTCGCTTGAAGCTTCAGCTTTGATCCGTTACCGAACATCATCTCGCCACGACCTTGCAAGACAGTTGCCAGCTCCTCGTGATGCCCGGTCGCATGTTCTCCCACCGAACGGCCAGGCGCAAGCCATTGAATCGAAGAGGTCCGCCTGGCGATTCGACATGAGGCATTGACGGTTTTCATCGGGACGCACCTTCCGCTTCGCCGACTGCTGGCGTAGTCAAAGCAATTGTGGATGGTAGACTCCATCTGTTTACTGATCGAGGGCCATGACGACGATCACCATCTCTAAAGTGGACTACCTGAAAGCCATTGCCGAGGCCCAAGTGGAGGGGCAAACTGTGATCTCCGCCACGCTGGCCCATTGGCTCTCCGTCACCCGACCCTCGCGAAGCGTCCAAGATGCTGGTCCCCCAGGTCAGCCGCTTCAAAACAAAATCACTGCGCGGCGCGGATCTTACCAAGTTGCGTGTCGATCGAGGCTGGAGCCAACTGAAACTGGCCGATGCCCTCGGGTATACCGAACGCTATATAGGCCAGCTGGAACGGGGCACTAAGAGCCCCACTCTGAGAACCATTGCCGATATCGCTGAAGCGTTTTCGACGAGGCCCTCCGCGATCCTCCGAGCTGCCGAGCAGCGACAGCGGAATCGAAAACCTTAACGCCACCGGTGTCCAAGACGCGCCCCCGAGTCGCAAATCACGGTAGCGGCTTTGCAAACGACAACTCGTGTCCATCGGGATCCTGGAAGTGGAAGTATCGTTCGCCCCAACTTGCGTTTCGCGGCCGTGGTGCCTCAAGACCTCTTTCCTTTAGGTGATCCCAAAGCTCATCAACGTCCTTGACGTGAAAGATTAGCCGTCCCCAGCCGCCGCTTGAGGCCCCCTGCTCGAGGTTCAGAATGGCATCCTGTGCACCGGCAGTTCTAAGAGAAGTGAACGAGGCATGTGGGCCTCCATACATGATCTCCAGGCCCAGGATTTCCTTGTAGAAGTGCACCGACCGCGCCATGTTTGTGACTTCTAGGGTGATGGCAGATATCCTCTCGACGATCATGCTTACTGCTCCTTCGGGAACCAGAGTGCCGTGCAAAAGAGCCTACAGTAGATACACCGTAGAATTGAAATTGACCAGAGGCGCGAACATCTGGCGTGTGCATGAGGTACGGCTCTTTTGGATGATCTCCCGCTGCGCCGTGAACGTCACCAGTCGGAAACCAAAGTTGATCGGATTCTTGGTACTTCGGAGAGCTGACGGTCACGAATTTTGTCGCCAGGAGGAATCGATCTATTTCGCAATATCCAGGAATCCGGTGCAGGTTACCCTTATCTGAGCGCATCTTCTTAACTCCCACCGGGAAAGGTCGCCAATGAAGCTTTTCCTGAGTTCCACGTTTGTCGACTTGGTTCGTGAGCGCGAGGCCGTTCTGAAGGCATTGCGAAAAAAACGCCAATCTGTTCTTGCGATGGAGGATTTTCTCGCCACACCTTCTACTCCACTGGATACGGGATTGAGGCACCTGCGCGAGTCGGATCTGATGCTCTTGGTGGTTGGATTCAAGGCCGGCTCACTCGTGCCTGGCAAACCGGGAATGACTTACACTGCCGCCGAATACGAAGAGGCGCTCCAGCTTGGCAGGCATGTGCTTGTTTTCCAAAGAGTGACCAAGCGGTGGCCTTGGAGCAAGCGCAAGGAATGGATGAACAGGGAGCACTCAAAGGATAAGCGCGACGCGCTGGAACGGTTTCATGGCGACGTTCGTTCCAAGTGGACGCTCCAGTCGTTTTCAAACCCCGATGAACTTGCTCTCGCGGTAATTCAGTCCTTGGACAATTGGGAAGCCGAGGGTAGGCCCGGCGTCCGGAAAACATTTGCGTCTGCAGACGAGTTTTTTGCCTCTAAAACGCCTCGCAGCACCGTCCCTATCCTGGACTTCAGCACAACGCTTTTCGGCCGGGACAAGGAGATAGCGGAGCTAAACGACTTCCTTGCCCATAATTCCCAATCCGTATGCGTCCTGAGCGGCCGCGGCGGTATCGGCAAAAGCAAACTCCTGTGGGACTGGACAAGATCGATTCGCGACAGCCGTGTCGTATTCCTCAAAGACGAGCCGCTCTGGCATCCCGACTCCGAGAAAGAAGTTCCGGTTGGGCCAGTGGTTCTTATTGTCGATGATGCCCATCGGTCGTCGAGCATGGGACAGGTGTCACGCATATTCAAAGACCTTCGCCAGCGCCAAAGCTTCAAGCTCGTCCTGTCGACGCGTCCGGGTGGAGTTCCATCTCTCACGCAGCAGCTCTACAGAGACCTCGATCCGTCCGAGGTTGTCGTCCTGCCTGAACTGCAGGAATTGGAACGGGATCAGGCCGCAAGACTTGCTGCAGAGGTTTTAGGCGAGAGCTACTCAGGGTATGCTGACATCTTGGCGGATGTTGCAGGAAATACGCCACTCGTGATAGTCGCGGGTGGCAGATTAATAGCATCGCAGAAGGTAAGCCCAGCGCGGCTTAGCGGGCTAAGGGAGTTTCGCGACGCAATATTCACTCGATTCCTGGACGAATTGCAATCGGAAGGCCCCAGATTTGCAATAAATCCACCCCGACCTCTCCTCGACGTTATTTCTGCAGTGGGCCCCATCAATGTCCAGGATAAGTTTCTCGCGACAGCCGAAAAATTTCTCTTACGGCGTGCTGACGAGATTTTGTCCACGCTGGACAATCTGGCTGCGATTGGAATTGTGACCTCGCGGACGCCCGGACCGATCAGGATTTTGCCGGATGTACTCTCTGACTTCGTTTTGGAAAAGCGCTGCGTCGACGACTCGTCACGAAGTACCCGGTACGCAGACATTGTGTATGACTCGTTCGGCGAAACTCATTTTCAAAATTTGATGCAAAATCTGTCGGAGTTAGATTGGCGGCTCGGCAGTCGGCCGTATGGGTTAGATCTGCTTTCAGGAATTTGGGAGAAAGTTGAAAGAGAATTTCTGGCTGCCGACGAGTACGGCAGGCATAACATTCTTGAGCAGCTACGCCCCGCCGCAATTTACCAACCAGAACACATCCTGCGGCTCATTGACTTGGCCCTTGATAATCCGATTCCCGCCGACGCAGACGCAGAATCCCTTGGCAGGTTATTCAGAATGGGTCAGAGATATGTCGTAGAAGCATTGCCCGGGTTGCTTGAAGCGACTGCGCATCATCCAGAACACATAAAAAAATCTGTCGATCTGCTCTGGACGTTGTCGAAAATGCCCGGTATGCGCGCAAACGATTCGGGTAGTCCGCAGGGGGTCCTTAAACGTCTGGCGTCGTACGACCGCTTTGGCTGGCCCGCTTTCAACTTTGCAATGCTGCTACAAGCAATTCGACTGAGTAAGCTGCCGGACGCCTTCGAGTGGGAATCTACTCCATTCGATTTAATTGAGCAGCTGCTTGAGCGGGAGGGAGAATACACAGAGTACAGCGATAACGCTGTCAGGTTTGGTGGGTTTGGATTGAACATCTTAGGGGTTGGGTTGCTAAGGGGCAATGTCCTGGATTTTCTTGAATATTCGCTCAATTCGCCGACAACAGCTCTGGCCGTCAAAGCGGCCCAGTCGTTGGGTGGACTGCTGTTTTCTCCTTTGAATCGCTTCGGGCGGCAATCGTCGCAAACCGAAATCGACTGGCAGAACGAGGAGAGTTTGCGGGCACTACGGATTTTGGCGGAACACCTACCACAGTCGGAGGTGTCCATAGTTAGAGCTCAGATGTACAACGCTATTCGCCATGCAACGGGAACCAACTTCCCCGACCAAGTGCGGCAAGCAGCTGGCGCAGTGCTCGGCAATGTGGAGCTCTCCGACGACCTGCTGGTTATGGATGCGGTGTGTACCCAAGTTAGTGACCTCCCGATCTTATCGGAAACGGAACCTGCCGATTCCTGGCAAGAGCAACATCGACGATTGATGCAGAGTGCACACGACCGATTGGCGCTCATCGACGCTCCTGAACGAGGCCGCTTGTTGATCGAGAAAGTGAAGTCGGCACTCAATGCCAAGGTGGAGGCTCGGGGCTTTCAAGACTTGATGCAGACATTCGCGGAAGATACCTCGTTTCTGGAGGCTCTGACAGACCAGTTACTCACGGATGGGGAACTAGATCGACTAACGCCCCAGCTGAGCATCGTGCTTGATCGGCTCCACTCTTACGCTTCAGAAAAATTCCATGCGCGAGCGGACGCGATTCTACGTGGCGGGGTACCCGCCGTGGTTCGCGCTGCGGCATGGGCACTGCGGGTGTACAGCGATCAAGCGACAAAGCGAGACGTTGCTCAGATCAAAGCCTACTTGGCGTATCCGGACGTTTTGGCTAAGCGTGGGGCGCTCCACGCAATTGCCTATATGGGAAAGAACGTCCATCTCCAACCTGAGCTCCTCGATGCAGCGCTGTCTGTTGAAGTCGGAGATGATGGGCACGTCGCGTCGGCGCTTGCTGATGCCTTCGGAACCTATGGTGTGCATCTGTCCTCACTCACTCGGGCCGATGTGGCGCGACTTTGCAGAAAGTTCCTGAGCGTTCAGGAGCTGGACGCGGATCAGGGACGGGTGCCGCGACTATTGAATCAGTTGGCGGCCATGTTCCCCGACGAGGTACTTGAGTTCCTACTTGCGCGGCTCGCAATTGCGAGGACTGCCGGAAATCAGGGCTGGAAGTATCGCACGGTGAAGCTCGTTTACGAAGAGGTTTCCTTTGGCTCTATCGATACGGCAGCCCGGATCCGACTCGCAAACAAGTGTCTTGACTCGTATCTGGCCGTCCTAGACACAGACGACGATTACGCGAAGTTGTTTTGGAATGTTGCTGGTGCAGACGGTGAGGTCCTGAATCTGCTTGTTGATCGCTTAGACGACAATAACTCAGAGCGGGTGAAAAAGATCGCAGCTCTAATCAGGCACTCTGGAAGACGCCTGGCTGTTGTCGACCAGGGGTTCGCTCGGCAAATTCTGCGCAAGTTATCGGGAGCACATCGCGAGTCTCTAATTAAGAGTTTCGTTGATGATGTCCACGCCCTGCCCCGAGGTCCATTCGCCGGAGATCCAGACGATTTTTGGACTCAACAGAACAATCGTATACGGGAGCAAATTCAGGCGTTGCCGAATGATGCCGAGCTTTCGGATCTCCTCAGTGCTCTGCATCGCTCGGTTGGCACCACCACCTACCCAGAGGAAATTTAGAGTCGAGATGCTACACGGGTGGAGCTTCGACGTTGCCAGGCGCTCTCGGTTAGCAGCGCGCTGAAAAGGGCCGCCGCCTCCTCGGCAGGGAGGAAGGTTTTGTCGCAATAGATTTCCGGTCTTGCGATGGGGATTGTTTCCATACTCGTGCTACTCGAAAAGGGCCGGCTGCGCAGCAGTGTCTTCGGGCTCGCGAAAGTTGCTCAAGCCCACGCCAACAAGCCGATAGCGTTGCTGCGGACTGAGATCAACCCGCTCTCGCAGCTCCAGGGCGATGTCAGTCAATTCGTCACAGGAGGAGGGCGGGGAGCCCGGTGTATGGCTGCGAGTGAGGATTCTGAAGTCGCTGGTCTTCAGCTTGAGGACAACCGTTCGTCCCGTTCGTGATTCTTTGCGGGAAGCAGACCAAAGCTTTTCTGCAAGCCGCCGGATCATTGGCTCAGTTTCTGCCAATAACACGTCGCGCTCAAAAGTATCCTCGACGGATATCGACTGTGTCGGCCTGTCCGGGACGACTTCGTTGTCGTCGATACCGCGGGCAAGCTCGTGCAGGCGCTGACCATAGCGGCCGAAGTGCTGTTCGAGTACGGGCAGGTCGAGAGTTCGTAGATCCCTCACCGTCTGTGCTCCAAGTTTCGCCAGCTTCTCTCCCGTAACTTTGCCGACGCCAGGCAAGCGTCCGACAGGCAATGGCAGCAAAAACGCGTCTATGTTCTCAGGCTGGATGACAAAGAGTCCATCCGGTTTGCGCCAGTCAGAGGCGAGCTTTGCCAAGAACTTGTTTGGCGCCACTCCTGCAGAGGCCGTCAGATTCAGTTCCTGACGGATTTGCTCACGGATCGTGCGTGCCACCAGGGTAGCTGTCGTCAAGCCGGTTTTGTTCTCGGTGACGTCGAGATATGCTTCGTCGAGAGACAGAGGTTCTATCAGGTCTGTATGACGTTTGAAGATCTCCCGCACGCTGCGGGAGACCGCGCGATAGCGTGTGAAGTCCGGAGGTACGAAGATCGCGTCCGGGCACAAGCGTTCCGCTCGTATTGCTGGCATGGCCGAATGCACACCGAAGCTCCTGGCCTCGTACGAAGCAGCGCAGACAACAGAGCGATTACTCTGCCACGCAACGATCACGGGCTTGCCGCGGAGCTGCGGATCATCGCGCTGCTCGACCGAAGCGTAAAACGCGTCCATGTCGATGTGGGTGATTTTTCGCACAATCTAACACCAAAAGACGATCCTGGGTCCCAGCAGGCCGAATACGTGTCACGCCGATTCGTCAGTTCCATTACATTATTACTTGATCTGAGGGGTGGGAGATGTGTGGCCGCTATCGTCTTTCCAGACGCAAACAATTGATCGCGGAATACTTCGAGACAGATAACGAGGTCGATTGGGAGCCTCGCTACAACATCGCCCCGTCTCAGCCTGTCGGAATTATTCGCCAGGATCCATCCGGGCCGGAGCGGCACTTCTCGCTAGCTCGCTGGGGCCTGATTCCGTCCTGGGCCACAGACGCGAGTATCGGATTCAAGACGATCAATGCCCGTGCGGAGACGGTCGCGAGTAAACCCGCGTGCCGGGATGCCTTCGTCAGCCGTCGATGCTTGCTTCCGGCCGACGGCTTTTTCGAATGGCAGCGCAGCGGAAAAGAGAAACAGCCGTTCCACTTCGGCATGCAGGACGACTCCCTGTTTGCCTTTGCCGGCCTGTGGGATCGATGGAGAGATCCGACTGGCGCTGTGATTGAGTCTTGTTCGATCCTAACCACCACTGCGAACTCGCTGCTGGTGGACATACACGATCGAATGCCGGTGATTCTGCGGCAAGAGAATTACGATTTGTGGCTCGATCCCGGCTTCAAGGACGTGAAGGTGCTTGCGGAGGTTCTGGTGCCGTTCGATGCTGCGCAGATGAGATGCTTTCCGATCAGTAACAGAGTTAACGCAGTGGCGAACGATGACCCGGATTGCGTTGTGCCTTGGTACAGAGATTCGCCATCTCAGGCTGCACTTTTCGGGTAGCGCAGCATGCTATGCCGGCAGCCGCACTTTGTTAGGAGGTTGCCAAGTTCGTCGATCAGATCTAGCGGCTTATCCTTGGCGGGCCTGCTTCACCATCTCGACGAACACTTCTCTGGTCTGCAACGGGTCGCTCACTTCCTGCAAGAACGCGATCCGCGTGCCCTTCATGCCATCTTGGGTTTTCAGACGCAGGTGGAAGCCTAGTCGATCAACCGCGGTCATCTCTGCCTCCTGAGCATCAATGCCGGCGAATCGCTTTGCAAGCAGGATGAGAGCCTCCTTATGATCCGCATTCATGTGCTGCATGATGTCAATGCAGTGGTTAATCAGCGGATCGGGTTCTGCTTGGCCGTACTCTGCGGCAGCAACCCATCCCATCACGCCGAAACCGCCCACGTAATAAACGTCCAGAACGTCCATGCGGTAGAAGAAGAAATCGTCAAAATCGATCCAGTACTTGCTGTCCGGGTAGCCTTCCAAGTACAGGGAACGTACTTCCCCCAGGTCGGGTTCCGGTATCTGGATAACATTTCCGGCCAATGTGACTCTGGACGCGCCGAGCGGGTTCCCACTGACGTCCGGTTCAGTCACAAACAGGCTGGCCCGTGGATCCGCTTGCAGATTCTGCGTATGCATCGCCATCGTGCTGATAAGGAAGATGGGGCGACCCTGCCCATCCAGCGTATAGGGCATCAATGATCCGAAGGGGAAACCGGATTGTTTCCGTGACAGGGTCGAGAGACTCCCGATTCGGCCCGAGTGCATCAAAGTGCGCGCGCGCTCGGCGAATGAAGGCTCAGGTACAGAAGATTGATTGCTCGTGGCGCCACCGGCGTGCTTTCCGACGGATGAAGAAGGCATGGTTGACCACTCCCCAGGTGTCCCGCTGACTATGTGATGCCCACCGCCGGCCCTCAGTCTGGAATGGTCATCGTCACGGGATGCAAGACGAAACTCCGGGCATAGCTATTAAGAGCTTTGACTATGCCTTCGCCTTTTTCCTCGCCGCCCAACGGGCTTTCATCAGTGCCGATAACCTCTTCCTGGCGACAGCGCTCATCGTTGGACGGCTCTTCGTCTTCGCAGGAGCCGATTGCTTGGGAGCAGATTTGCCCTTCCACTTTGCCCATCGTTGTTTCATCGCTGCTGAGATTCGCTTGCGGGCTGCAGGGCTCATCGTGCGCCGTCTCTGGCGTCGTGTCGGTGCAGTTTGTGACTTCGGGGGGCGCCCGCGGCGAGGTGCAGATGGGCCCGCGAGTCCTTCGAGTGCAGAAATGGCGTGGTCCATGCGACCACGTTCTGACCTAAGTTCTGCCAATATGCTTTCTAGATCCACGAGAGTCCTTTCAGTAGGAGTGGTCGTTGGACAGTGTAGCACCAGAAATAACTAGAGGTGGAACGGCACAGCCTGGGGCAGGGAGAACATTTCGATTCGGCAGCCTGTCCCGCCTTTGCTGGCCCACTTCTGGCACACAGAACGCGAGTCACGTGCTAGGGCTGTAGTCGACCTTCTAAGACGGTCAGGATTTCCGCATTCCCACCGCGCATCCGCCAACAGTTCCTACATGAAGTTTTCTGGGGACCCAGAAGGCGTTTTGCGTAGGTGTTTGGTCCGGAGCTTGAAAAAATGTCGGGGGCAACCTCCTCGACTAGCACGAATTGGGATACCAGTGCTGCCTCCAGGCGGCGAATCTAAGGCCAAGCCTACCGCTACGGATTAAGATGGCGGTTAACTGCCTAGCAAAAGAGTGAATGACGCTGCATGAAACCTCGTGTTGCATTAGCGCTTTCAGGGGGCGGATTCAGGGCATCGATCTTCCACCTCGGCCTGTTGAGACGACTTGCAGAGCTCGGCTGGCTACGACGTGTAGACATCATCTCGACGGTCTCTGGCGGAAGCATCATTGGGGCTTTCCTTGCTCTTCAGTGGCGAGAGGTGATACGGGCAGGAGGCGACGATGCGGCGTTCATGCGTCTGGTGGTAAAGCCATTTCTGCGGCTTGTCACAGAGCGCAACTTCCTTGCCGAGTGGCTAATTGGTGCATGGCGGTGGCCGCTGAGAAAACTCTTAGACGAGAGGTTTACAAGGACTCAGGCGGCAGCGGATCTGTTCGATGAAAATTTCTTCGACCGCAAGAATTGCGGTGATCTCCCTGATTCACCGCTCTTGATATTAAACTCGACGTCGCTGCAATCCATGCGATCCTGGCGGTTTACGCCTTATGGACTCGGAGATTCTAGGATCGGCCATGCTCTCTGGGCGGATCATACATTGAGCGTCGGGACATGTGTTGGTGCTAGTGCCGCCTTTCCGCCTGTGTTTCCGCCGACCCGAATCCGGAGAGGCGACTACGCATTTTCTGGGCCGTTGTATGGCGAAAGCGAGCTACCTCATTTCCCGCTGATCCCACTCACGGATGGCGGTGTTTACGACAACAACGGATTGGAAGTCTTAATCAAACCGGTATCAGTACCGGGCGTTCAAGAACGAGTCGAAACGGCTGATTTCCTGGTTGTCAGCGATGGCGGGGCGGTACCGCAGTACCGGTTCAACTCCGCTGGCTTGCCGCTTCTCAGCGATGCGTTGCTGCTCTATCGGGCGGACGAAATCGCACGGGAGCAAGTCACAGCCCTCCGCAGCCGCTCGTTGGTGTCCGAATTCATTTCACGCAAGCGGCAAGGACTGTTCGTCACGCTCAGAAGTGAGGTTGCCCGCGTGGGCGGAGCGGCGTTTGCGAGTTATTGCAAGCACGTCGGCACCGAGTGCCTGATTCCCGCCGAACTGCTGAATCTGGTGCGAGGTATACGTACGAGCCTTGATCGATTTAATCAGACCGAGGCGACCGCTCTAATGTACCACGCGTACCTGATGACAGACGCCTTCCTGTGGTGTTATCGGGAGACATTCGCGCCCGAATACCAGGTGGATGCGATACCGAACCCGCAATGGAGGATCGAATTCTCACCTGATACCGTGAGAACCTGGCGATCGGCTCTCAGGGACTCGTCTTCGTCGCGGGCCCTGCGCTAGCGGGCAGCGATTCCGGGGTTTCAAGATAGATCTGTATATCCCCGTTTTCAGCGACTATGAGCATGACTACGGGAAGTCCTTCCGGGAACATCAGCTCCGACAATCTGTAGATGGCAGCCCAATCGGTCGCACTTCGTTCAGCGTCATAGCCGTCAGGATGCGAGTGCCATTCGCCGATGTATTCCAGCCCACCTTGGGTAATCCTGGAAATCTCCTTCGTGCGTTCTTCCAATCCCTCGCACCCCCTGATGTATGATGTCGGACGCTCCTCACTATCGTTGGGTGATGCAACCTGTTCGGCGATGTAGGCAATTCTCCGTTGGGTATCGAACGACCCAATTAGGACACCGCCCGTTTCACGTGGCAACTTGGTACTCCGGCACTGATTGACTTGTGCGAGTAGAGTCTCGTCGGCAAAGACAGTCCAGCCGTGGGATGTTTGTGAGCGGAAATGCGCTGGCGAGACTGCATGGTGTCGCACCGATAAGTCATTGAGATTCATTGACCAGATCAGGATTCGAGCTTCGTCGTTGTCGTGCGTTGTTCGTATGCCTACACTGGCGAACGCCGCAGCGACGCTGATGCATTCCTCAGGTATGACAACGCTAGTATCACGGCAGGCATTCGAATAGCGTCGGACAATATTGTCACGTTGGAGATGCTGTTGCAGGGCGGGATGCCGTATCAGCGCGGCGTAGTACTGAATTTCAAGATAATCCAGGCGAATAGTGCGCGCTCTGTCCTCAACCAAAACTACGACATCCGTCCCTCTTGGGTTCAGAAAAGCCGAAATTCGCCTAGCGTCGGACGCGACATCGATTGCCAAGAACCGGCTGATAGGTACCGAAGCTGCACAATCGACAACAACGGTAGCCGACTGCAGCACTTGCTGTAATTGGCCGGAAGAACGCGCTTCGAGCACGTCCGATTCGATAGGCGTCAATGGGGGATTTTCGTCGAACATAGCGTTGAGTTGTTGGGCCACCACTTGAACCTTGGCCAGCCCAACTCCCCAATTCGCAATATGACGGCCGAAATTGTGGGACATCAGCAAATCGTTGTCAATGATTCTCCAAAACCCAAATCCAGTGCGCACAAAATGGGAAAGTAAGTTGGAGCCAAGTGAGCCCACTCCGACGAATGCACCTTCAAAGTTGCGCGGCGTAGTACCCGACAATCCGGCGCCGACGGCGGCCGACATTGCCGGTTGTGGTCTGAGCACAAAAACGTGAACGGTTTCGGCGTGAGTGGCGGTTTCCTGGGTCAGCAGAATGCCCATACTGCCGTTGTGGAAGCGCCAGAGCCCGAGCTTTTCACCGAGCGAACCGAGCTGTTCGAAACAAATGAAGCCGGCAAGGTCGTGCGTCTCTCTGGGCCCTCCGGGATAGCGAGACTTAGGCAGCCGAAGAAGTAGCAGAACGTAGGCATCATTGGTTGCCGGGAATGGATTCTCGACCTTATACGTGCGGAGGGCGGACTGCAGGGCCCCAATAATGTCGAGCCCGGCAGCGGCCGCGAAGTCATGAAGTTCACGAAGAGTCGATGGTGCTTCTGCAATGACACCATGGGGAAGGACATTCCCTTCCAGCAGTATCCCGATGCTGTTGCGTGCCGAGCCAAGCTTTTTCGAGGCAATAAAGGTGTTATGAGTTCCGATTTCGCACCGCTCGACGTTGAAGAAGTCGACAGTTTGGCTGGGCGCGTCGAGAAAGTCATTGGAGATCGTCAGGACATACGCCGATGGCGCGACCAGCGGTTCGAGAGGCTGGTCCGGCGCGTGCAGTTCACCTTTCGCGCTCCCGGCCAGGGACTCTCGAATTCGCTCAAGGAACCGGAATCCCGTCCATTTTAGTTTGATCTCGGGGTAGGGTTGTTCATAAAGGCAGAGACTACGTGGTGCCCCGACCGGCCTCTGGTTCAAATGTGGAATCGAGGGGAAGTCCGTTCTAAGCGACACCACATCTGGGAAGGTATTGTCCTCCGCTGTGAAGATGACCGCGAACCGTTCCGTCTCGCGGATATCGAAAACCGGTCGCTGTGGCACCTCGACGTCCACTTCAAAAATGACCGCTTCAATGTCCTTGCCCCGCCGGCATTCCAGGAATCTGGCATAAGGGTGCGCCAAGATAGCTCGGTGAAACTCAATTGCCTTTGGAACATTCAGGTTCGACGGCTCAGTGGATTCGTGCCAGGGCAGTTCGTGCCAGTCGCTCGCCATCGTGCATCATCCCGATCGCGGAGCTGGCGTGGATACGACCGCTGCCGCGCCCAGAGCTGGCTTCTTCTTGATATTGCCTCCGCAGCGCCCAATCTCAATGACGAGGGGTTCGGGGGCGGATTCCGAGGGATGTTCCATCGTCACCTTGAATCGGCCGCCCACCTTAGAGACGGCCTTCTTGTAGAAGTTGGCCGCTTGAAGATGTGGCGGTTGCATATCCGCGTCATCCGCGGGTATTGGTTTGCTGGTTGACACGAACACAGCCGCGGTTTGCGCCTGATCTTCGAACAGCCAGCGCGCTGGCTCGACCGGCTCCGTCGCTTCCTCGCCTTTTTCGTCCGACAGCGCAGTGTAGCTGCAATGATGAGGCAGCTTCGCAATTTCGTGCTCCAGCCTGACCTCATTGCCGTGGTACTTGGTAACACGGACAATTCCTGAGATGGTTTCATGCGTGATATCGGACAGCAGCAGCACGCGCGTTAGGACAGCGTCGACCTGAAAGGTCGCTTGCACCACGAGTGAGGCATCGTTCCGATCAATCACGCCACCATCGGTGCGTTCCGCAAACGGCGAGTGGACAAAGATCTCGGCGCCGTCGGTCACAAGGCTGAGACCTGGAACAAGCGTACCGGCATCGACGATCAGATGACGCCTCGTCTCAAGGTCGATGCCGGCGGCTTCGGCCCACGCCTTGAGGTGATCAGGGCGCGAGAATACGCGGATACCAGTGCCTTGTTTGAAGCGGTGACGAGCTTCAGCTCGGATCACACGCGCGTCATCTTCGCATCCTTCTTCGGTAATGGCCGCCGCGGGGACCCATAGCTCGCGGATCTTTATTCTGCCTTCGGTCTGGTATTTCGTGGCATGTTCGAAATAGAAAAAGTCAGGCGATCCACAAACGTGATCATTGTCGAGATGCGTGTAGGCGACCACATCATAGTAATCCCTGCCGGTCGCTTTTAGCCGCTCGCGCAGCAGCTCTGGCAGCTTGCAGCGCTTATCGTTAGGGTCATCCTCACAGCGCATATTTGCATAATCGAACAGCAAAGTTTTACCGTTCGCGAGCTCGATGCGGGTGCAATCAGCGTTGCCAAGCGGGAAAAAGGTCAAAGTGTGCACGGCCAGCCTCTCTATTGTATTTGTCTTTGCGCGCTCGATGGCACCATTCGGCCTGTCTATGCACTTACTCGTGTCCTGGCTAGTACTCCAATGCCAGCCAGAATCGCGAACCCGACGACGACACCGCGAAGTTGACGACTGACTGCCTCACCAGCAAGAGCATAGGTAACGAAGTGCTCGCAGTTGAAATTTATGAGATCAAATTTCGTGCCTGACAGTGACGCCGCACGGCTTACAACAGCAAATCCTTCCTGGGCATTCGCCGCTCGTCTGACCAATGAGACCATGGACCCGGCGGCGAATGTTTCGAGGTCCTCCCATTTCACGCAGTCATCTTTCGCATTGTGGATGACCCAGCCGCGCCCCAGAAAATCTGTACCGCCGAACAAACCAACGTGGTTAGTTCCCCAAGGGCCCGGCCTCTTGATCACATCACCTTGCTGGAGACGCACATTCCCCCACCTTTCATTTTTTATTCTTGAGGTAATCAGTCAGCGAGCGCGCGCCAGAACGCCGCAGCACGGTGCCCAGCTTTGTATCACTACGCGTCCCCTGAGCAAACTCATCCCCGTATTCACGGCGGAGCGTTCCAACAAGAGTATCGCTTCTCTTCCGTCTGATTTCACCGTCGTTGTCACGGCATCGTTGGTCCAACCCTATGTTGCAGTCCTTGCTTTGCACTTGCTGTTCGCACCTCATGCGAAGGCTCACAAAGCCCCCACCGAATTTGTGGGGCTGCATGCAGCCCCTCCGGGTTAACGGGCGTGTGGCGTTGCTTGTACGAGGCGCCACAAAGCTCCGTGACAATGGCTGGGCGGAAATCGATGTCCCTTCACATCTGTGCTGAAGGAGTTCGATACGTTGCAGCCGGTACAGGCGTAGATTCCCGATTGGGGAACCACATCGCCTGGCTTGAACGTTTGTCCAACGTATGTCATCGTTGACTCCAGGCAATCACGGCTTCGGGCCGTGTTCGCAGATCCTGCACGGCTCGGAACGCAAGTCCAGCCGCGAACACCGACCTCCCGACGTGAGAAGCTGCCTTATACTGAGCGACGCGGATGTATGTGTCAAGCAGTTTTTTCGTATGGTCCAAGCAGTATTGTCCAACCTAGTGAATTGTCGGGCACTTAGCTGCACATTCTTTTTGCGCCAACGGGGAGTCCCGTGCAACAATTACGAGCAGAATCGCCGGAGGAGATCATGGAAAATTTCGGGGAGCGCCTACGACGACTTCGTGGCGATCGTTCGCAGAAGGCGGTCGCGGATGAGCTGCGAATGCCACAGACCACGCTGTCAAGTTTGGAGAACCAACCTAGCGTACCGCGGGGAGATCTTCTGCAAAAGCTCGCTGCGCACTTCAAGGTCCCCTTAACCTATTTCTATGAGTCCCGCGAATCGGGCCCGAAGACAACAGATGCGGCCAGAGCACATCTATCGTCGCTATTAAAACCGATGAAGGGACGTAACACCGTAGCGACACAGGCCTCTCAGCCGGTGGAAAAAGTTATTCGCGAGCGAATCGCAGCAAAAATAGAGGAGCAGCTTGGAGAATTTAAGCGTAAGCGATAAAACATTACAGGTTCCACCTTTAGAGGAGATCGTAGAAACCCTCCTGGTCGAGGCCGGATGCGGTGCTCCGCCTACTAATGAGAACCGGTTGCTGGATTTCCTAAATCTTCGGCAGCTGAGCTTTGACTTTATGCAAGATCCCGAGCTCGCGCGCGTTGCGGTCAAGCAGGACATTCGCGCCGTGCTTAGCTTGAACCATCGTGTAGTGGCTACGCAGCCTGGATTGAATCCCAAGAGAAAGCGCTTTGGTATTCTTCATGAGATTGGACACTTCATCAATCACGAACATCTGCAGAAGCTTTTTTATGACACGGACGAGACGCTCAGTTGGTACACTCATGTAAGAATTGAACGAGAGGCAAACGAAACCGCTGCTCAACTCCTGTTTCAGGGTAATAGATTCACTGAAGAGGCGATTTCACTTCCGCTATCTGCGCACACTCCCATTAAGCTTGCTCCAACGTTTGACGCTTCTTATGAAGCTTCATTGCGTAGGTACACAGAGCGCCATGTCCTTCCTTGTGCCCTGATTGTGTTCGATAAGAAGAAGACGGCGAAGTTACCTGGCGACACCGAAGATGACATACCAGAACTCAGGCTGCAGTACACAATCACATCTGCTCCGTTCCGCAGAAAGTATTTCAGCGGATTAGAAGCAGGCAGCTCAGTCTTGGAAACCGACTTGCTCCCCGATGGATCGCATTGGGGAACCTCGAACATTGTGGAAGGAACTCTGAACGTTCGCGGCAATGAGCGAAACTGGGTCTTCGAGACAGAGGTGTTTTCGAACGGTTACAAAATCTTTCAGTTTCTCGTTCGAGAAACCAAGAGCTAGCCGAATTAGATTCTCCTTATTGTGAACGCCTTGGCAACTTTGCGGCGAGTGTAGACTGCACTTCCTATCTGGAACCGACAGGGTGGTAGATTCCACGTTAGTAAGGGTCGCATCTTGTTGCAAATCACCTGCTGATACGTGCCTGCCGGCTTGTGGCAGTCGTTCTTTGTCCCATGAGATCCATGCCTATTGAGACGCCGACACCGTCCGTGCTGGCCCATGTACCGTCTGGATCCAGAATCAAGAAGTTCCATCACGCCAGTTTGGGAAGGGATTTCGGGACGAGTTCTTGAAGGAGAGAACCAAATCACGAACTAGCGAGCGTCGCTCCAGTAACCTGGACATTAGCTGAACGAGTTCATCTACAGCAGAACCGTACCATTCGGGTGGAATCTGATCAATCAGAGGCCACAGCGAACTCTCTGGAAACCCTTCTATCCTGCCTAACCACGGCTCGAAGCTGTCCCACCCAGTGACACCCGCGTATACATCATTTCGCCCGAAGACGCCGCGCAGTGGCGCATCCGGAAAGCTCCATTCCCCAGCATTGAAGCAGTATCCCTGATCGATAAAGCTGGCGGTGAACTTGCGTTCTCTCGACCGTTTCCAGAACGCTGCCTGACGACCATCCGCATTGCAGGTCCATTTGTCGAACGCCAGCATGCCGCCGAAGTGATTCAGATTCCGCACTCGCCCGATGATGCTTTCCGGGAGATAGTCGTGCACCTGACCGTCATCGAGTGACACCACATAGCGTGAGCCAAACGAAGGACCTGGCGTGACCACAATCTTTCGGCCGCAGAGTTCGATGCGCAAATCCGGGGTGTGCTCGATTAAGCATGGGTTTACTTCTACGATCTCCACGGCCGGGACCGGCAGGCCTATCAGCTCCGCCAAACGTGTACCTAACCAGTCGTTCACCAGCACTCGGGTGTGCTGTGGGTTGTTCTGGAACTTCACTACATAGTAATGACCGTCGGCACAGCGCATGAGATGACTTTGCGCACCGCCGCGCATTCTGCGAATGTGTTGAACCGCTTGTATTGGCATAGAAGTTTCCGCGCAAATGGGGATTTGTTGGTGAGCGTATGGTGGGTGTTGTGACAGCTGAGACAGCTGAGACCGCTGAGACCGCGGTTCAGTCTAGGAAGCGCTTCGAAGGAGAACGCGAAGCCTAATTCGGACGGCATGATCACGTGGTAGAAATCACGGGCTTTACCGGGATCGGCACAAGCTGTCCGGTCTGTAGATTGCAGAACCCGCCCTGATAAGACAATGAGCCGTGTCGAAGCAGTTGGGTGAGCATTCCCAAAGCTTGATATGCCAGGTTCTGGTTAATGAATGGCTCCTGGCGGGTCAGCGCTTCGGCCGCACTGCACGAGGGCTGATCATCGTCTTCCTGGTCTATCGTGAGGATCTCCGGGTACAACTCGGCAACCGTCGGAAGCCGATTGTTTCTTTTCCTATTCGTTGGATTGTTCGGCTGCCCGAGCACGAATTGTCCATTGGATGCGTTGTTCCCGAGATCCAGCCAGTACAGAACTCGCGAGCCCAGTACCCACTTGTCAATTGCGCGGCGTGCTTTTCGTGTGTCAACACAGCCGATGACGAAGTCAACCTCGGAGCCCCTGTTGAGCTGTTGAATCGTTGAATGCATCCCCTGCCAGTTGAAACCCCAGAAGAGGTTGATCCGGTGCGCCAGCGTGATCGCCTTCGCGAAGCCAATCTCGGTTCGGCAGAACGGTTGGCGGATGCAGTTGGTTTCACTGACCACATCTGGGTCGATCAGGGTTACAGAGAGACCGCCCGGATGACCAAAGGCGAGGAGTGCCTGATGCAGGTACGGGAGGCCGGACACAATGGCACTGCCGTTCCCGCCACAGCCGACCACCAAGATGCGAATGGGGCGCTCCAGCAGTTGGGGATCAGGAGTGTGTTTCATGGCTGCGCACCCTCCAGTTTTCGCAGGTACTCGTGTAACGTCTCCGTCGCGATCAGCGTTGATCGGGGAAAGGTCCTCTTGCCAGCAAGACTCTTCCAGAGAGCCGCAGTCCCGCCTTTGCGCCTAGTCAGCCGGCCCGCACCTCCCGGATGTGTGAATTCGCTCTGGAAGAACGCCTGTTGCCATGCATGGATGGAATCAACAGCTAATGATTTGGGCGTGCGCATGGTTCCCGCGCAGACGGTGCCGCTGTTGTCGATGTTCCAGTAGGGTGCGGCTGCCAGTCTTGTCTCCCGATCGGGCCGACGGTTTTCGGGAAGGGCCCGGACCAACAGAACTCCGTTCCGTACCAGGAACAGGAGAGCCGGATGCGGAAACAGCTTTCCGGAAACGCTGGCGAGTTCAGAGCCCTGACGAAAGAACATGGGCCGCATTGCGGCTGGCGTCCACCACGCTATTAACTCCGGAGTTCGCGCGACGATGTGATCAGGCAGATATTCTGCCGGACAGCTCGTCCCAAGCTGTCTTGTAAGCTCCCGCAGGGCTGCCGTACTGAGCAGTTGGCCGGCACCAAGCAGCGGAGTGCCATCGGTCTCTTTCTGCACCACGCCATGGACCGTTGCCATCACCCGGTTTCCGTGATCGTTTCGGTAAAGCAGTACCGCTTGGTACAGCTTCAGTTCGAGTTCGCTTCCGACGTCGATGCTGAATCGCATTTGGCTTTCTCCCGGTCCTCGATGAGAGTCTTAATACGCGCCGTGAGCACAAGGACCCGCATCACGGTTTCCAATACGGTGAATGCCTGCCGCACAATGTTTGCATCAGTTGGTCGAAGTGGAATGATGAGGTTGGGTTCAGGCGTTTCCTGCCCCCAGTATTCGCATTCGTCATCAAAGCAGGCCATCACAGCGTCTCCGGGTTTGAAGTACAGCAGGACGGAAGGCAGGGGCATGTCGAGCGAATAGTAGCTGCGCTGGTATTCGAGCCACTCCTCATCGACTCGCGGGCGTTCCATCGAGTGGGAGATACGGTGCAGTTCGAGGGTGGTTTGGGAAAGGTCTTTCAGCCAGGGTTCCGCCGGCACCGGGAAGGAATCCAAGGATCGTGGGGATTCTGCCGATTCGCCGCTTCTGAGGCACTGCGGCAGGTCCTGGTCGAGTTTGGGGATTTCGTAGGAATCAGGATCATCCTCTCCCTCCGCCCACTCGACCATTTGCTCAATGCGGTAGCTGGCGTCGTGATCGTCATAGACCCGGATCCAGCGATAGAGTGCTTGGCGGAGGGTTTCGTAGAAGGCCACTCCCATTCCTGGATGGCACGCCTCCAGTTCTTCGATGACGCTCCCCACGCCCAACGGGAACGACGATTCGGTGTTGAGCACCAGAAATAGCTGGCCATTGGAATCGGCACCAGAATCGGAATACCGGGCGTCGAAAATGGATTCTCCGAGTGTTAGGTACAGCTCAAAGTGCTCAGCAATGATTTCCTGGTCATGGTCGCGGAGAAACCGGCGCAACACCGAGTCGACCAAAGCGGCAGGAATTTTTCCTGCCGCGATCCAGTCGGATTCAGTGGCGAGGTCAATCGCGACCAAAGCCTGAGCCAAGGAGTTTAGGTCGGAGCAGCCGAAGGTGATTCGATCTCCCGCGTGTCCCACTTCAAGCTTGGGTATTCCGATTAGGCCGGCGGGATTGGCCAGATACCTGGCCCTGGGAAGACGGGATCTCCGTTTCCTTGCAGTGATAGAGCCCGTGCGAGAGTACTGCTTGCTTCTTGCGAGTCTGGGCATTCAAGCCACCTCAGCATCAGTCCGGTTAGAGGATTGGTGATGGCCTGCCGACCCTTTGCTTCGCGGATCTCCTGTAACAGCGATTGTTTGCTGGTGTCCGGCATCTCATCAGCCCTTTGATCCGATGGCACGCTCGAAGCTGTAACGCAGCCGATCGCCAACCGTGTCAGGTCCGGTAATGGCTGCGGTGGTCAGCTCAGGGAACTGAGTGGCGTAGAACGAGCGGACCTCCTCAATCGAGAACTTCGGATTGGGATCTGCCAGCGTGGTTCCGTGATATACGAATTCCCTTTCAATCAGGTCGATCTTCATGATGCTTCACCTTCCTCCTCCCCTTCTGCGGCTGTCGTTTCCGGTTGCGCCTGTGGCGCAAACAGCGAGGGCGCCTCTGGTTCCCGAGGAACGGGTGCCGCCGCTGGTGCCGCTGGCGTTGTTGGACTGGTCGAGACGGATGGCTTCGGGGATTTCTTGCGAGCCGCTTTGGCAGCTGCTTCCATTTCAGCTTTGGCAGAGGCCAGGGTTGTTTGAAGTTGCAGGTGCGCCCCAGTGAATTCCACTAGCTGCTGAGGAAGGTCGCGATCGAGTTCCTCGGCTGTGCCGGTGATTGCCAATGGGGTAGTGAGGGCGTTGTCGTCGGTATCAGATGTCTTCTGTGGCAGGACCGTCGCCCTGATGGTGTCGCCCTCGACTAGAGAAATGGTGAACAGCAGCCCGCGCTTGCGGACCAGGGGCATAAGCTCAATGAACATGTGCTTTCCTCCGAATGGTGGACAAAGGACAAAACCGTGAGGTGTAGTGAATGAAAGAGGCGCTGGGTACGAATAAATCGAATGCCGAGACAAATCAGTGATGGGGGGTACCAAACAGAGCAAGCGGTGCTCAATAAATCCGTCGTAAGAACTTCTCAATCTCCTGCCAGGATGTCACTCGGATCACATTGTTGGGCAGCTGCGGAGCCTTGTTGTAAGGCTGGTCGGGAAGGAACACAAGCTCGCAGATGTCCGCTAGCTTTAATGCCTTGTTGAGATCGTCCTCGACAAAGAGACGGATCTTTTTTCTCTGTGAAATAACAAATCTATTTCGCGTATGGCCCAGTGGATCTCGAGTATCAGTGTTTCCTCTCTCGATGATTAGCTTATCGAAGGTAATCTCATTATCCTTGAGCCATTTGTCAGTAATTTTTCTCAGGATCCTACCGCTGATGCCTAGGTCGATCCGAAACCATTCTGCTATGCGTCTCTCGATATACTGAATGGTTCTCCACCGTGCCAAGCGGGCCCACTTGGAATGCTTTTCCCATTCCTGCCAGTACGCCTTCTCATGCGCTTGCGGAAAAGTCGTAGCCTGTGGCCACGGTCGGTGCGTGAAAATCCAGATCCTATAGCCAAACAAATTGTGCAACCTGGCAATTACTTTAGGGGCGCCCGGCACCGACGGCATGTCGGTCCAATATTGGGGCCAATTGAATACAGCATGCTCGTCTTCCACTGAGACGGTCGAACCCGGAATCTCATGCACCGGGATGTGGGTGATTTCTTCTGGATCGACCTGCCGCCCTGTTTGACGTTTCACGACTTCGCAAAAGTGCTTCCTATGTTCATTTAGAACGCCATCGATATCAACGCCGATAATGTGACCCCGCAGATATGATCCTTCTCGGTACCGACTGAGCCACCAGTACAGGATGATATGCATCAAGAAACACGCTGCGACACCGGAAACGGACCATAATAAGTGATAGCTAGGCCAGTTAAATGCCCACGAGTAAAAGTAAAGGCCCACGTAACAATATGCCGTATCGACGAACGCAAACGTCAGAACGACAAACAAGAAATAGGGCAGTTCAAAGTACCTCGGGAAATGCATCCAAGTGGGTAATACTCGGAACCTCAGTTCATCCTCAATGCTTAGTTCTGAAGACTTATAAAAATATTTTCTGATTCCGTTGACGCCCCGAGCATACAGGATGGCATCGAAGCGAAGGTTGACCACATAACCCAAGACACCAAGACCCACCACAATTACCAATAGGAACAGAATCAAAACAAGTGAGGGGTGTCCCTTCAAGTAATCTAGACTGCCACTCGACTTGAGCTCCGCGGGTTTGAGAAACACCACTGCCACAGAAATTGGCAGCGATACAATGAGGATGTACTGCTTAAAAAACTCAGAGATAGTGTTTATCGTGTTGAAATGTGCCTGCGCGAGATATTGGTACTCAGCCAGCAGGAACTCTTCGAACGGAGTTTTCGTTCTCCGTGGGGTAAGACCCGGCGGAATATTCTCAGCAGCTGACATTTTGTAGTCCATTGGCAAGAGTGCCGGTTTACTTCTGCTCTTGCTATTCCGCCCTCGTCACGCTTTGAGCGTTGTACAGATCTTCTCTTGGAAAGCAACGATTGGAAACTCGGAAACTCCAGCCTAATCAATTTTTCTTTTTGCTGCGCACGTCTCGAGCCCCTAGGCTCTTGGTCACGCGTTTAAGGATTCTGTCAACAATCTCCTGCGCTTTCTGTACATCAGCGTGCGTCGCATAAATCGCGTTGAATACCTCACCTAGAAGGGAGCGCTGCATCGGGGTGAATCCGTCAAGTGCAGACCTGTCGTTTCCACTGCGCTTCGAACGGAGAAGTCGCTGCTTGAGACGTTTGATTCGGCCGTGGTATGCCAGTCGTCGATCTGGCGTTATCGGCGAGCGATTGGACAGTCGTTCCAGGTGTTCCAAGTCCTTGCTGAGCTGAGAGGATAACTTTAATACCGATCCATCACCAAGAGAGCCCCTGGCCAAGACGCGTAGCCGTTGCTCGCATTCGAACAACCCGGTTTCCACTTGCCGGATAAGATTGCGTTCTATAGAACTTGCGCGGCAACGCTGGGCTAAATCTCTCGCATGCGGCCCGAGATGGTTCAGCAGGTCCAGATAAAACGAATTCTGTTCAAAATGGTCACGTCTGCCATTGGGAAGGATTCGGGGATCGATGACGTGGGTTTCGGCGACACACCACGAGTTAAACCGTGCTTCAGGGAACAGAGAAACGAGAAGGTCGTTCCCCCCAATCTGTATGTCGCCCGCACGAAAGCGCCATCCGTCCACCAAGCTGGCGGACGGCAACGCTCCTCGATAATCGGAGTGCAGGATCCAGGTAACCGCAGCAATACCACCGTCCCGTCCCGGCGTATACATCGTCGTCAGTTCCTGGAATTTCGTTTCGCCTGATTTGCCGAAGGGAACAGCGTTGCGATGGGGTCGATAGACTTGGCCGTGTCCAACAATCTCAATGTCAATGGCACCAACGGAGATGCCGTGCGCCGCTAACAAGGATTGAATCTGGTCCGAGAACCGAAATTCCGGGTGAAATGGTACAGGTGCGACTTGCGCCAAGTAATTGAGGACTTGGTCTTCGTTCAGCAATCGGTCGTCTTTATGACGTACGACGCCCTTCAACTCAACCTCAAAGAACCGATCCGGCCAGCCTCGCCCCGATATCTCTCGCGTCTCAATGCTCTTGGCGACAATCCCGCGTAGGTCTTCCTTCGACTCGGTGGAGCGCAGCATTGCGCGTACATCACGCGAATTCCAACGAAGCTCATGAACTGTGTTCTCTCCGGGTTGACGCGAACGAAATATGAGCTCTTGAGCAAAGGCTAGTCCCGCAAGGCGGCCCACGCCTCTGAATCCTCGGAACCCAGTGCCCCGCTTCTTGCTCCCCCCCAATGCCGTCAATTGATGCACAAAATCGCGCTCGCATAGGCCAGCTCCATCATCTCTGATGAATACCGCTCGCGTGCTGACGTCGATTCTGATTTCTACCTTGCCCGCGAGATTCGGGAGCCCCGCCGAACGTGCGATATCAATAGCGTCGGCGGCATTCTGAACATACTCGCGATACATGCACATGGGATCGACATACATGGAACTGCTCAACAATTCGAGTATGTCCTTACCAACCAGAAGCGGATGGTCAGGTCGGGACCACGGAATTTCTGGCGGGGCGAGCGCGATGAGGGTGGCTGTCATGCGACCACCGCCTGTTCCTGCGAGGTCGAGAATTCGAACGCGTCTTCTGACAGTCCTGCATCTTCAACACGTTCGTCATCGGGCACCATCAAGGGTTCTGCGTTCCGTTGCATATCCCAAATCCTTGCTTCTTGCACCTTGGCAAGCGGCTTATAGAACATCAGCACGTCTCGCACTCTGGTATTACGTGCCCGCTCCGGAAGCCGGCCAAACTCTCGAGGCTCGGCCGAGGAAAGTAAGGTGAGCAATTCACTGCGCTGCGCCTCGGATAACCGCCGGAAGTGGGCGGTGAATTCGTCAAACTCCGGCTTTCCCCCCAAGCGCTCGTACCACTCTCGATTGAAGATGAAATGATGCGGCCGCAGGAGAATATCCTCAAAGTCCTCACATGAATCACCAAATGCACGTTTGAAAAATGACGGTGCTCCGCTCACTACGCCGTGAGTCGCCTGCAAGACGATCTGCAGAGAACGCAACTGATACCGTGTCCACTTCTCACCGATATGTGACCGGTTGGGGAGGTCTGTAGGTTGGAACCGCATAGGAAACGACCAGATTCGAATCCCCAGCTCCTCATTGAGTGCAACGTTAAGGCGCATTCGTGCAAACAGGTCCGCAGGAGAGTCGTGAAAGTTGTACAGCATGTAATTCGAGAGCTCCGTCAGCCCGTAACTCTGGGCAAATCGAATTGCCTGCTCATACGGCTTTCTGAGTCCAATGTGATCAAACGCTATGCGCAGTGGTTTTAGGCAAATGGTCGAGAGCTCTCGAAGGTACATCGGGTCTTTGCATAAAATCCGAGCGTCCACGCCTTGGTTGAAATCCACTCGACGCTGAACGGGAATACGCCCACGCTGAAGTTTGGCGCCGGGTACGAAGCCGAGGTCGCGTATTTCAGCGATGATGTCCTTGAATCGCGGGGACGCGACGACATTGTTATCCATAAGGGTGAGGTCCTTTTTGGGACCGTAGAGATCATCAACCCCACGCACGATCGTAGTGATGGATTCGGTATCCCGCTGATCGCCTTCCAGCTTGGGAACGCCGCAAAAGCTGCACTTGCGGATACAGCCGCGAGACGCGTACGTGAAATATGCGTCGCGAACGGGATATTTGTACGAGATCTGGTCGAGAATGCTGTAGTCAGGGATCAGGTCTTCTATGGGAGAACCGAAACGGTCATCGGCATACAGTTCCTCCGAAAAATCGTCTAATTGGAGCGATACCGCGGGTGGGCCGCCGAGAAGACCTTTGATGAAACGGACTCCTCGCCAGCGGTTCTCAGATGAGAACCTTGCGTGCATGAGCGATGCGGCGATTCCACCAACGAAGACCTTGTCGGCGAACCCATTTGCTGCCTTGAGCGCAAAGTCGATGCTCCGAGCAATTCGATCGAATTCAAACGAAAATAGCGTCGTAACATATACTCTGTCCCAGCTGGTCGCGAACACGGCAGCGTCTTCGCCTTTGACGAATTTGACAGAGTCATTTTTCCCGCGCGGACCATGATATTGAGCGATTTTCATTAGGCCAAGCGGCGGGTACTTGTTTTTATAGCCGGGCTCGACGAGCAGAATATTCTTGTTGGCCATCAGCTCACCACCTTGAACTGCTGTTTCTTGCGTCGCTCTCTGAGGAGCATGACGACGGACGCCACTCCGCCCTCGCCCCCAAATCCCTGCAACGGCCCCCGAGTGCTCCAATCGACATCGGGAATAAACTCGGCGAGTTTTGTTACGAAGTAACGTTTGTCGCAGCCCTGCCCCAGAGCCTCCAAATACAAATCGGCGGCAATCGTCATCAGCGCGTAAACGCCCACGCCCTTGCTGATCAGATACTGCCGAGGGTTATCCCAAGGCTCCCGGAGAACGACGGCGACAGCGGCCCAAAAGTCCAGCACGATTTGGGCGCCGCTTTCTGGCGTGTGCAGGCGAAGCGCCTTCGTTTGGGCAAGAAACCGTTTAATAGCCTTTTGCATGGTGCGAAGAGACGCCCGTCGCATTAGTCCTGAGGTGCTTGAGCCTCCAAGATCCAATTGGCGGTACCAAGGCGATTCAATATTGTTATTGAGGTGAAGTGCAATGAAGAGTTCCGGTCGTTCTGTGGCCAAGTCCGCGGCGAGAGTGGCATCGTGAAAGTCGAGAAGGCTGGTACTCAGGCCTTTGGCTTTGCTGTTGATCACATTAAAAACTTCCATCTCTTCCCGTTCGGTCAGCCCGATGAAACACATGAACGGAAGTTCGATATCGACATCATTCAGGTAGCCGAGCCGATGTTGGCAATCCACTTGGGTCAGCACTCTCTCGGAAGACTCGGCTATCTCTAACACTGCGGTTCCCGTCGTGCTTTCCAGTATCCGCCAGCCTTTGTCGCTCCTCGGACGCAGGTTAAAGGTAAGCGGTATGGTGGAGCTCTTTTCCAGCTGTATGTATTTCCGAAAATCTAGACTGTGCTGAGCATTGAATCTGCGCTGATAACCCTTTCCCGAATCTTCGTTCAGCACGTCGGCGTAACTAATTGAATAGAGGAGGCTTGCGGGTGCATATCCCATGAGCACCTTACGGTGCGCGGAATGCCCAACAATGCCGGGGAGCTTGATATTTTTTGACACGTTCGCACCCAGATACGGCAAGAATTGCAGCCAATGGCTGCAATTGTGACAGGATTTGGCTGCATGTCAAGCACTGTTCCGCGACGTGGGCATCGCCAACCGGGGCTGCACCACGACACTCACCTCACAACTCTCGGTTTTTGAATTAGTTGCAGGCACATTTTCCTCTTTCAATGTCACAGGATTCCGTGACAAACTTCACATCGAGCAGCTCGGAAGACCTGTAAGTTCGACGATGGAGGTTCAGATGGCAGGTGCAGCAGTCGGCTCAGGTCCAGGAGTACTTCAGCTCATACCAATAACGGAGATTCGTCTTGATCGTGATAACCCCCGCATCCGTAAGTTCTTAGAGATGTACGGCGAGGACCCGACGCCCGAGCAGTTCTATCTCGCCTTGGGAGCCGCCGGCGACGAGGAGGGTGACAACAGTGCGACCTTCGAGAAACTCAAGAACTCGATCCAAACAAATGGCGGCATCATCCAGCCGGTAATTCTGAACCGCAGAAACGGGGAGTATCTTTGCGTCGAAGGAAACACGCGCGTCGCCCTCTATAAGAAGTTCGATGCCGAAAAAGTGAAGGGGACGTGGACTCACATTCCGGCGTTGGTCTACGAGGACATGCCGGACTTCCAGGTCGACTCCATTCGGTTGCAAGTGCACCTCGTCGGCACACGACAATGGGACCCGTACTCGAAAGCCAAGTACCTCCATAATCTTCGACAGGACAAGAATATGCCGCTCGCAATGCTCGTCGAGTTTTGCGGCGGCCGTGAGCGCGAGATCATTGAGAGCATCAACGCATTCTCCGATATGGAGACCTATTACCGTCCGGTTGTTCAGGAGGGTAACTTTGATACGAGCCGTTTTAGCGGCTTTATTGAGCTTCAAAAGCCAAACGTCAAGCAGGCAATCGCGGAGACCGGATTTACGCTGACGAATTTTGCCGAATGGATACGGGACCAAAAACTCTATCCGTTGAACACGGTTCGGCTACTGCCGCGAATCCTTCGCAACCAAAAAGCGCGCGATGCGTTTCAGAAATACGACGCACGGCGCGCAGCTGATTTGCTTGAGAAACCCGCTCTTTCAAAAGCCCTTTCTGACGCCAACCTTGGGCAGTTGGCGCATGCACTCACCCAGGCTATTTACCAGCTTCCGTGGCTGGAAGCGGAAAAGTTGCGTCAGAATGGCAATGACGAAACAGCGCAACTGTTACATGAAGCTCTGGATGCGCTCCGCGGCGTGCTCAAAGCGTCGGAGGATGGCGACTGATTGCCCGAGTCCTCTCAACATATCGATTTGGTTCGGTGCATTCTGGCTCACATCCGAAAGCATTATTCAGGAATCCAGCACGTGGCCACGCTGCACGACCTGCCAAATTTCATCGGCTGCGATAAACCGCCGAAAATAGGAGCGTTCCGGCCAGACGTATATGCCATCGATGCGCCTCTCACGCGGACGATCGTCGGCGAGGCAAAGACGCAAGCGGACCTAGAAACCGATCATACAAAGGCACAATTTGTTTCGTTCATCCGCTTTCTCCGCCTTCAACAAAATGCGGTTTTTGTGGTGGCAGTTCCTTGGCAGGCGAAAGCAACGGCACGTTCGCTCCTGGACACATTATTAGGTCCCGATGAGGAAAACATTCGCGTCGTCGTTATTGACGACGTAGAGAGTGTTCAATGAGCATCAAAGCGGCGCGCGAACCAGACTTGGGTCCAAAGCGAGCGGGATTTGTTTATCAGGTCCAAGCAGTCGAGGCCACCAAAGACTTACCGTTTGCCGCCGTGTTTCACGAGCAGGGACTCGGAAAGACCAAGATTGGCATTGATCTGGCTCTTTACTGGTTGACGAAGAATGTCGTCGATTCTGTCTTGATCGTGACCAAGCGCGGATTGATTCAGAATTGGACGGACGAGTTAGCAATACATACCCACGTAACCCCGCGTCTTTTGAGTCAGGACCGACGAGCGAATTTCTTGGCTTTTAACAGCCCTGCGCGAATTTATCTCACGCACTACGAAGTGCTCAAGTCTGAGCGCAAGAGAATCAAGCTCTTCTTGAAAACCCGTCGCGTAGCAGTCATCCTGGATGAAGCGCACAAGATCAAGAACCCGGACTCAGAGTTAACGCGGGCCCTGTTTGATTTGGCGGAAGGGTTTGTAAGACGTGTCATCATGACCGGTACTCCAGTAGCGAACCGTCCCTACGATATTTGGTCGCAGATTTTCTTCCTCGACGAAGGAACGAGCCTGGGAGAAGATTTCGGAAGCTTCAAGAAAGACCTTGACCTTTCGAATGATCTGTCGCGGGATCCTGATAAGGTGGAGCGGTTTGAGGAAGCATTGGGGACCCTTTTTCAACGAATTCAAAGTTTCTCCGTTCGAGAAACAAAACGAGCTGCGGACATCCAGCTTCCCGACAAGCACCTGAGAAACGTTCCGGCAGACCTGGAACCGCGGCAGGCTGAAATCTATGATAGGTTTCGACGCGACTGTGCAGCTATTGTGGTCAAGAACGGTATACCCGAGTATGACAACGCAGAAGAGATCCTCAAGCGCCTTCTGCGGCTTATTCAAGTGGCTTCCAACCCGAAATTGGTTGATGACTCGTATCATGCCATTCCCGGAAAATTCCCGGTGCTTCTCCACCTCGTTGAGGAGCTGTCGGACCGCGGCGAGAAAGCGATCATCTGGACCACGTTTACGGAAAATGTTGATTGGCTCGTACGCGAGTTACGTCCGTTCAACGCGGTCAAAGTGCATGGAAAGATGTCGTACGACGCCCGCGCTCGCTCGCTCAAAGCCTTCAAATCGGACGCGGATTGCCGTCTTCTAGTCGCCACGCCGGCGTCGGCTAAAGAAGGCCTAACGCTGACGGTTGCGAATAACGCAATCTTTTTCGACCGTTCCTTCAGTCTGGATGACTATCTGCAGGCCCAAGACCGCATCCATCGTATTTCACAAGAGAAGCCATGCGTGGTGACGAATATCGTCGCGACCGCGACGGTCGACGAGTGGGTTGATACGCTCTTGGCTGCCAAGCAGCTCGCAGCGCAACTTGGACAGGGCGACATCACGCGCGAACAGTACAATGCTCAGGCCGACTATGCCTTTGGACAAATGGTGAGAGACGTCCTCGGCCTCGACGGGAGCCACTGAATGCCAACCAAGGCGGTAGCAAGCGCTCCAGCACCTGCGAATACGATTCTGATCCGTGGTAACGAGGTTCCGGTAGTCACGAAGCATCTCGAACAGGACAAGCTCCAGTTTTATCCAGAGAATCCCCGCGTCTATTCAGTTGTTCACTGCGGCGGTGAGACCCCGACTCAAGAGGAAATACAAGAACGCCTGCTCGAAATGGAGCACGTGAAAGAGCTGATACAAGACATTCGGTTGAATAAAGGACTCATTGAGCCTCTTATCGTCAAGGATGAAACCTTTGAGGTCATTGAAGGCAACAGCCGTTTAGCTGCGTATCGCTTCTTGGCCAAGTCCGACCCGGTGAAGTGGGGCTACGTTAAATGCACTATTCTGCCGCATGACATCGATGAGGCTCTTATTTTTGCCCTCTTAGGCCAGTTTCATATTAAGGGCAAGAAGGATTGGGTTCCCTACGAGCAAGCGGGCTTTTTGTATCGTCGTTTCAAGAAGCACCATACCGATCTTAAGGCATTGGCGCTGGAAATCGGAATATCGGCGCAACGCGTCAAGCACCTGGTCGACACGTACCAATTCATGTTGGATAGCGGCGAGGATGATATCAACCGCTGGAGCTACTACGACGAATACCTGAAGTCGAGCAAAATCAGGCGGGCCCGAGAGAAGCATCCGGAACTGGACTCTTTGGTCATCGAGAAAATTCGAGCGGAAGAGATCGAGCGTGCCGTGGACTTGCGTGATCAACTGCCGGTCATTTGCTCTACGCCGAAGGCGCTATCGAAGTTTGTGGCGGGGACCTATGACTTCAACGATGCTTATGAGGCTGCGGTACAGGCTGGTGGGGATAGCACACACCTTCAGACCATCAAGAAGTTCCGAGACTGGGTTACCCGGCCGCAAGTTCAACAAAGGCTTGTCGAATCGGACGGCAAAATTCGAGGGAGCGTTATTTTCGAACTTCGCAAAATAGAAACCAGACTTCGAAATCTGTTAAGGAAGCTAGATCCCGAATAAAATGCGCAGGCTCAGCCGTGAGCAGCAAGGGCGCACCGAAACCTGCGTGGGATCATCATTGAAGATGCCTGTGAGCAGGCGCAGCTCAAGTTGTTAATTGTGAAAGAATAGCACGTTCGGCGAACAACAGGCGCAGACTACGAGAAAGCGAAGCGCCACTTAAGCCAACGCGAGACCTCTCGTCGACGAGATTTCTCTCGCGGCTCACTTGAAAGGACGCCTCAATTGGTTTCAGAACACAAGGCCCCGAAAACGGCCCCAATAGAGGTACCTGCACTTCAGCTACAAGACTTTCCCCCCGTGTACGTGATTGTGATTTCGGGAAAATGGTTGTTGGAGCATACGACTCCTTCGTGGCGACTGAAAGACCCAATGAAGGGATTCCAGCGTATCGTCAAGGAAGATCGAGCGCGGCAGATTGCCAGAACCA
>Ga0335081_10002071_pt1 | contig 31642 bp, 26 predicted proteins | sample Lox_Sample_35_FD_206713 | JGI IMG/M metagenome (GOLD analysis project Ga0335081, IMG submission 206713) | Soil microbial communities from Loxahatchee National Wildlife Refuge, Florida, United States - Lox_Sample_3.5 | ecosystem: Environmental > Terrestrial > Soil > Wetlands | place: USA...
CCGGCGGGATCCGCGTCCGCGGGCGGTGGTACATGACCGGTAACGATCTCTGGAGCAAGTACGGCATCTCGAAGATGGCGCTCGGACTGGGCGTCGGCATGGGCATCTGGAAGCAGCTGTGGATGGGTGTCGATCTGGTGCTTCGCCCCCAGCCGCTTTGAGCTGATGTGCAGTAAATACCAAGCGCCCGGCTCCATGAGCCGGGCGCTTTGTGTTACGCGGAAATCAGCCCTCTTCGTGCCCCTCGAGGTACTTGATCAAGTGTTTCGTCATCTCGTCGATTCCCATGCCCCCGGACATCGGCGAGCCCTGAATGTCGTACGCGGGCCGCGCGGTGGCACAGTCGTACAGCGTCATATGATCGTAGGACATGATGAGCACGCCATCGACGGGAAGGTCCACGCCGGGCGCGCAAATCTGACTGACCGCGTCGGACGCGCTCTCCCAGCGGCCGGTGGCGGACTGCGCGTCGATGCCGGCCTGTTTGAGCTTCTCGCGGGTCTGGACCATCAACCGGATGGCGTTGCCCGCGTCATCTGACGAAATGGTGGCGATGCGCCGGAAATGAGTCCCCGGCACCGCCGGATTGATGTCCTCGAACTCCTTCTTCGAATGGCTGCAGCGCGTACCCAATATCCCGAGAGCGGCAGCCAGGGCGACGAGCGCCCGTCCGCGCGTAGTGGCGGTCATCGACGACCTCCGACGTGAAATTCGACCGCGATTGCGAACATGATGTCCTGGTGTGAATGGGGTTGTGTTTCGGTCGGCAGTCCGGCATCGAACTGCGCTGTGGAAAAGTTATCCTCGAATTGGAAGCGCATGCGCAGCGTTTCCGAAAGCGGAGTGGAGCCACCGAACAAGACGATGGCAGTAGGAGCGGTCATCCCGCTCTCAAACCGGTCCCAGACTCCGCCGCTGCGATTCACCAGCCCTATACCCCCGCCGACATAGAACGACCACAGCGCCTTCCGGGACGTGACCGGGATCAATGCCCGCGCGCTCGCGAACATGACCGTCGACGTGTGGTCCGCCGTGCCTGACGCATCGGTGAGTGCCACCATACTCGGGCTCAGAAACCCCGTTGCCTCGATGCCGAGCCATGACCGCGGCCAGAAAACGGCCTGGCCTCCAATAAGTGGCGCTCCCACGCCTTGCATCTCCAGACGCCCCCCGGGATAGCCATCGCCCTCGCTCACGTAGGCCCCCGCCGGAGCGTAAATGCCCAGCCGGAAACCTGCCTCGATCTGTGCAACCCCACGCCCGGGCGCAGCCAGCGCGAGCGCCAGCGCCCCGAGAATGATCCCGGTCTGCGCACGTAGAATGATAGAAATTCCCCCACTGTTGTACGATAAATCGGGACCAAGGTGCCGCGGGCAAAGAGAGTATACCCCGGAGTGGGGTCCGGGCAAGGTTCCGCTCAGCGCCCTCCGTGGGACCCGCGCAACACGTCCAGCATTTGCCGCGCGCCGGCGTTGCCGGGGTCGAACTCGAGGCCGCGCTCGACGGCCGCCGCGGCCTGTTCGGGACGTCCCATCTGCTGATAGGCGTTCGCGAGAGCGAACGCCACATTCGCGAGCGCGGGGTCGAGCGTCAACGCCCGTTCCAGCAGGGGGATGGCCTCTGCCACCGATCCGCGACGCAAATACGCGACTCCCAGGTTCGCATACGCCGATGGCTCCCACGGATTGATGTCAATCGCTCGCTGGTAGGTGCCGATCGCGGCTTCGCCACTCCCTTGCGCTTCCTGCGCGTAGGCCAGCTCGACCAGTACCTGCGGCTGCTTGGGATCGAGCTCGAGACTGCGCGCGAACCACTCGGCCGCCTGTCCATAGTCTCGCAGCCTGGTATAGACAATTCCCAGACTCCGCGCGATCGCCGGGTCCTGGGGCTCGATTTCCTGGGCGCGCTCGAAGCTTGCGAGCGCTGCCTGTTCATCATCCATGCCGAGAAAGACGTTCCCGCGGGCACGCAGCGTCCAGGACCAACGCTGCCGCACGGGTGTGTCGAGGGAGTCAAGCTGCTCGAGCTGCTTCACCAGAAAACGCCGCACGGCCGGATCCGAGCCACGGGCCAGGTGCAGCGTCGCCAGCGAGAGCGCCTTGAGATCGCGGTCCGGCCCGCGGGCGAACGCTTCGAGACCTTGCACGATGTCGCTCTCGAGCCGCGGCATGTTCGGCGTGATGTAACGCTCGAGGAAGTCGCTCAGCGCCATGAAGCGCGCGAACGAATCGCGATTGTGCGGCGCGGGAGTGAGGGCGAGCCGGGCGGCCGCTACCCGATCGCTCGCACTGTCGGCGTGCATGGCCTGCACGATCGGGACAGCCTGCGGCTTGATCGCGCCGAACCAGCTCTCCATTTGTTGCTCGAGAGCCGCTGGGGCGCGATCGCGATGGCACTGGACGCAGCCGTCCGCGATACCGAGCCGGCTGTCATACAGCGGGCGGGGCACGGGAATGGTGTGGTCCGAGCGCGAATAGCGGACGATCGGCCCGACGCTCGGCTCCTGAAGGTACGGCATGTGACACGATGTGCAGCGGCTTGCTTCCGATCCCGTACGGTGATGCGTGTGACGTTCACCGGCATCGACCTTGCTCGCGTGGCAGTCGGTGCATTGACCATCGTCAAACCGCCCCGGCAGCGAAGCCCCGTTGATGTCGCGATAATGTTGCGAGTGCGGATCGTGGCAATCGACGCAGGTCATGGATCCGTCGAGGTAGCAATCGCTCGAGAGATGGCCCTCCTGGTAGGCGAACGCGCGCGTGCGGCCGTCGGCGAAATAGATCGTATCCAGGAGCCCCGGAAACTTGAGCGCGAAGTGTCGGTTGAGCCCCGCGCCAGGGAGATAGCCGCCCTCGAGGGTCGCCTTCACCGCGTGGCACTGAAAGCACACCTCGAGGGACTTGGACTTGGACAGCGTGCTGAGCGAGCGCATCCCGATATCGGCACTCTCGGAAATGTGCCCTGAGCGGGCGAGCTCGATGTGGTGGCGCCCCGGTCCGTGACACGACTCGCAGTTCACGGCGAGCGTCGTGAACTGCGTCACATAGTGTTTGGCGGTGGTGTCGAACTGCAGCAGAATCTGGCTGCCGTGGCACTGCTGGCACCCTTCGAACCGCTCGTGGCTCCCAAGAACGCGGGACGGCGGCCAGTCGCCGCAGTCAGCGAGCGCCACCGTCGGACTGATCGGCACGAGCCCCACGTTCTTGCGACCGTTTGTGTTGCACACCCAGCCGTTGTAGGCTCGCGAAAAATCGAAGGGCAGGAAGCGAACCGTCCCGTCGGGCATTCTGGTGAAGAACGCCTGCGTACCGCCGCCGGCCATGAAGCCCCGTCCCACGACCGCGACCACGGGGAATACCTGCGGGGCGCGCCGGTCCTGCGCGACCGTGAAAACGTACTCGTTTCCGTGCCGGCCGGGCGTGACGGCCGCGTCGCGGAACCGCATGGGATGACCGTCGAATGGCGCAATGACCCGCCCGGCGTCGGTCGGCATCCCGCCCGCGTTTCCGTGCGTCGACGCCTTCCACAGGTTGTATTCCGCCGTATGACATTCCGCGCAGGCTTCTGAGCCGACGAAATCCGAGAAGGCTACGGAGGGCGCCACCGGCTCGGGTCGTGGCGCGGGAAACACGATCGGCCGCCGCCAGTACGCTCGGATTCCGGCCGCCAGAGCAGCGACGAGAGCCAGTCCGCCGAGCGTGATGGCCAGGCCCCGCGTGCCTCCGCCCGGCCTGCGGTTTCGATCAGCCGGTTCTGCGGGGCGGTGCTTCATTCGTTCCGCGACCATGCCGGACCCGCACAGCGGCACAACGAACGCAGGTAGCCCACGAGGGCATGAATCTGTGGGCGGGTCAGCGTGGCGCCGAATGGAGGCATGCGGTTACTGCGGTTCATCACGTAGCCACCGGCAAAAATGGTATCGAACAAATCATCGTCGCTTCGCGTGGACATGTACGCGCTATCCGCGTGAACGGTCGGCCGGATCGGAAGGTAGCGGGCGTTTGGCCCATCGCCGCCCCCTGCCTTGCCGTGGCACGAGGCGCACATGTGGCCGTACAGCGGCGCGGGGGAGAGGGTGGTTGTGGAATCCGGTGCCCGCGTGGCGAAGATAGGATAGGACTCCTTTTCCCCCTGCGCCGGTCGATGTTGCACGAGATATGTGGCGACGAGATGCAGCGTCGCCGGGCTCATGGGGATTTTCGGCATCATTGTGCCGGGTGAGAGCAATTGGGGGTTGCGAACAACGCCCTCTACGTACTCGGGCCGCGTCGTTCGTTTCGCGACGTCGTCGAGACTCGGCCCGATGTGACCACCCTCCCCATTGAGCTCGTGACATCCGAGGCACGGCAGTCGATCCCGGATCAAGGCTTCAGCCTTTGCCCTCGCGAATGGGGAGAGTGTTGGCGGGGTCTCGAGCTGGATCGCGGTCAGCAGGGAGAGCGCCACGGATAGGGAAGCGATCACGCGAGCGAGTCTCCACAGCGCCTCCGAGGATGTCAAGCCCCGACTCGGTCTATCCCGATGTGCGGGCCCATGTTACCCCGGTCGCCCAATGCCGTGTTAGGCGCTACCTTGGGGTCAACACGAAACCGAGACAGGTGGGTTGGTCTCCAAGGAGGCGATATGAGACACTGGTATCTATGGGGATGGGTGGTCGCATGCGTACTCCGTTATGCCACACCAGCGTTCACTCAGCAGCCGACAGGCGGAGGGGGAGGGGGAGGGGGGGCCGCAGTGACGACCGCGGCTCTCGAGAAGGCTGCGTCAAGCAGTGACTGGCTGATGTACGGACACAATTACTGGAACAATCGCTACTCGCCTCTCGCACAGATCACCGCTGCCAACGTCAAGAATCTCGTTCCCAAATTCGTGCTGCAAACCGGCGTGGAGCGCCTCGGCAGCTTCGAGACGACTCCCGTCCTGGTGAACGGAACCATGTACGTGACGACATCCGTCACGCCGAACAACACCGTGATCGCCTATGACCTGCGCGGCGGTGGCAAGGTCTTGTGGCGCTACGAGCACAAGACCCAGCCGGTGAGCACCGCGTGCTGCGGGCCCAATAACCGCGGCGTGGCGGTTGCGAACGGGCTCGTCTACCTCGGTACGCTCGACGGGGAGCTCGTCGCCCTCGATCAACAGACGGGGAAGGAAAAGTGGGTGGCGCAGGTCGGGGACCCGGCATCCGGGTACACGGAGACGATGGCGCCCCTCGTCGTCGGCGACAAAGTGATCATCGGCACCGCGGGCGGCGAGTATGGGATCCGCGGATTCGTGAAAGCATTCAACGCGGCCACCGGCGCGCCGATGTGGACCTTTTACACGATTCCTTCTCCTCAAGAGGGCGGGTGGTGGGGTACGTGGTCCAAGACCACGCCTGAGGGCAACGATCTGCATCGCGACATCGCCAAGGAAAAGAGCGATTCGGCGAAATATGCCGATGCTTGGCAGCGCGGCGGCGGCGGCGTGTGGATGACGCCCGCCTACGATCCAGAATCGTCCACGTTATTCATCTCCATCGGCAATCCCTCGCCCGATCTCGACGGCGGCATCCGTCCCGGCGACAACCGCTGGACCGACGGTATCGTGGCGATCGACGTAAATGACGGGAAGTTCAAGTGGGGTTACCAGACCATTCCGCACGACGTGTGGGACCTGGATGCCGTCAGCCCCCCGGCGGTCGTGATGCTCGGCGGCAAGAAGGTGGTGGTCCACGCGGGCAAGAGCGGCTGGGTCTACATCCTTGATGCGGCGACGGGCAAGCTGATCCGCAAGTCGGAAGCGTTCGTCCCGCAGGAGAACATGTTCGCGCTCCCGACGCCCGAAGGCACGCGCATGCTCCCCGGCGCCAACGGCGGCGCGGAGTGGAACCCGATCGCGATCAATCCGCAGCTTGGCTACGCGTATGTCGCCGCCCTGCATCAGCCCATGTATTACAAGACGCATTACGCTGCTTGGGAGAAAGGGCGGCTGTGGCTTGGAAGCGCGTTTGTGGCGATTCCCGGGCCTGACGGCGCACAGTGGGGCTACGTGGACGCGATCGATCTCAATACCGGCAAGCTGGCCTGGCAGAAAAAGACCGACCAGCCGATGATGGGTGGGGTCACGGCGACGGCGGGTGGGGTGGTGTTCACAGGGGAGGGGAATGGGTTCTTCGATGCCTATGATGCGAAGACCGGCGACGTGCTGTGGCGGTTCCAATGCGGTGCCGGCGTGAACGCGGCCCCGGCAGTGTTCCAGCTCGACAACGACGAGTACGTCGCCGTCGCAGCCGGCGGAAACTTTCAGCTCAGCTTTCCGCTGGGCGACGCCGTCTTCGTATTCGGCCTGCCCAAATGAGGTGCGTGATCATGGGGATGTCTACGCTCCAGCACATGCTCTTGCCGGTGATCTTCATGGCGGCCCTGACCCAGGCGGCCGCCCAGGCCCGTGCCGATTCGGGGGCGCGGGCCGCGGAGAGCCAACAGATCGATTCGACATGGCTCAAGGTCGAGCACGGCAAGAAGAAAGCGGTGATCGTACGATTCGAGCTGATCGCCGGGCTCACGGGCCTGAACGGGGCGTTGAACTTCAACGGGTTCCGCGATGGCGGACTCACGGTGACGGTGCCGGTCGGATCCACGGTGATCATGCATTTCCGCAACAACGACGGTATGCTGCCGCATTCCGCCGAAGTCATCGCCGATCAGACCCCTGTCCCGGATGGACCCGTCGCGCCTGTGTTCGCTCGGGCGTTCACGGTGCGCCTGGCCGAGGGCCTGCCACCGCAGGGTGACGACACGCTGAAATTCGTTCCTGACAAGACCGGATCGTACATCATCTTTTGCGCGGTGCCGGGACATGGAAAACAGGGGATGTGGATTCGCCTGGCGGTCGCGGACAAGACCGCTAAACCATCCGTCGCGGCAACCCCTTCCGCTCACTCGTAACGCAGAGTAGCGGCGGTGAACCGCAAGGAGGTTCTCGTATGAAGCGTCTCGCTCTGTTGGTGGTGATCGGCCTCGTCTTCTGCGGCAAGGCGGCAGAGGCTCAGCTCATCATGACGATGTCGAACGGGTGGTCGTTTTCCTTCTCGGGAAACGTGAACGCGTTCGGCGTCTACACGAAGCAGAACAACAGCGGCCCGAGCAACTTCAGCATCCGCACGGGCCTCCTGCCGGGATTCGCGAATTTCGAGGCCAAGGGCAAGGAAGGCGGGCAGAACCTCGCGGTGCACTTCGGCTTCGCGCCCCAGATCAACAACGCGGGCGTGCACGACAATTTCGGCAACGGCACGCAGGCCGGAGCGCAGATCGACATGCGTGAAGTGTATCTGACCGTGGGCGCGGCCTGGGGCCAGATGCTCGTCGGCCGCGAGCTGGCGCTGTTTGGACGACAGAACATCCTGCAGGATCAGACACTCTTCGGAGTCGGTGCCGTGGGGATCGGCGCAGGGCAGGGTGGTGGAACCACACTCGGCCGCATCGGATACGGGTACATCTATCCGAACTTCGAGGCGCAGGCCACCTACACCACGAAGACCGGAGTCCCGGCGCAGCTCGCGATTGGGATCTTCCAGCCGAGTGTCCTCGGAACTCCGGGCAGCCCCAACGCATTCGCGGTCACGCCGCTGCCCCGACTCGAAGCCGAATTTACCTACAACATGAAATCCGGTGCCAGGAAGTGGCTGCTGTGGGCCGGTGGCCTGGTGCAGACCGCGTCGAACGCCCCGACCAACGGCCAGTCGATTACCTCCACGGGCCTCACCGCCGGCGTGCGCGGCGACATTTCCGCGCTGTCGGTCGTGGTGAGTGGGTACATCGGCTCGGGGCTCGGTACGCTGCTGATGTTCTCAGGAGTGGCGGGAGGACCTGTCGCTTCGACCGACTCGGCGGCTCGCAAATCCGACGGCGGCTATCTCCAGGTGGGATACGCGCTCACCAAGAAGACCAGCATCTTCGGAAGCTACGGGTTGAGTCGGCTCAAGAATGCGGGCTCTGGCGAGGCGGCCGGCGCAAACGGCGGCCCCGACGCGCTGCGGACACAGCTGTCGTCCTACACCGGCGGTGTTTATCACCAATGGACCAAGTCGGTGAAGCTGTCAGCGGAGGTGACGCAGGAGCATCAGCAGGGGATCGCGACACCGTCCGCTTCCCAATTGGACATATCAGCCGGCATTCTGCTGTTCTTCTGAGACGTCAAGACAAGAACGTCAAGAAAAAAACGTCGAGCGAACCGCTTTGGGTTCTCCTCGACGTTTTTTTCTCGACGTCTTTCTCTTGACGTTTCTCTCTACTTGTAGCGGTAGGTAATTCGGCCTCGTGTCAGATCGTACGGCGACAAGTCCACCGCCACGCGGTCACCCTGAAGGATGCGGATGTAATTCTTCCGCATTTTGCCGCTGACATACGCGAGCACCTCGTGCCCGTTCTCGAGTTTTACGCGGAAAGTCGTGTTGGGGAGCACCTCGCTGACGGTGCCCATCATCTGGATGGCGTCGCCGGCCACTAGGGTCGAACACTCACGTTCGGGACGTCTCCTTCGCGCCTTACCGCATCGGGGCGGCAGGCCGCGGATCCATCGTGCTATCGCGCGTCGGCTCCGGTCCTCGCTCAATGTACGAGGCATGCCGCCCGCACGTCTGACACGTCAGAGTGATACGCTCTGAGCGAGGCAGAAGCAGGATGCCATCGCGCGCATTCCGCCGCCTCGGTACCCGCTGTATCGACCGTGTCCCGCATGAGGGACATATGAGAGGCGCGTGCTCCCGGTCGAGAGAAACCAGCGTTAGCGCCTCAGGAGCTCGATACTCCTTAATTCCGCGTCGGCCCACGTGTTGCACCTCCGGTAGCAATTTATCCCCCCCCGGAAGGGGGTAGGGACAAACCCCCAACTTCCGTGGCGGCGCACCCGAGGCTGGCTTGACACCGGTAAACCGCCGTATATCTCTCGATTAATCAGTCGTTTACAAGCGTGATCCGGGAATTCTTGACAAGCAGTAGCCGGGATGTAGCTTGGCGCGACCCTACACCCTCCTGCTATCTCTCGGAACAGCGCGCGCTTATGCCAGCGGAACTTGGTGGGTCGCAGATCTCGTCGCTGCTCGAAGCGTTGCCGGGAATTGCGAGCGTCTTGCGCAGCCCGGTTGCCGATGCCCTCGTGAAAGCGATTCGAGCAGCCTCAGGCATCGGAGAGTTTGCAATCGAGGATGCCGAAGAGTTGGTGCGTTATGCGGTGCGCCGCGGGCTCATCGGGCCCGACGAAGGCGACCGGGTCCTGTCCGATGTGGAGACGGCGCTGCGCGGACGGCGCAAGCTTCCCAAACCTCCCAAGCCCAAGGCCAAAAAGCCCCCCAAGAAAAAGCGCCGCTAAGCATAACCGTAATTCGGCTGCTAAGTTAATGAGGCTCACCGCCGGAATGTGATGCCCGCCTATGGCAGTTCCAACCCGTCGGATTGTATGTTAGCCCCCCTTTTCGCCACGTAACGCCACCGTCGTTCAGGCCCGGCCGGGGGTTCCATGAGGGTACCGCCGTCATTGGTGGGAAGCAGTCTCCGGGCCACGTGTTTTTTCGTTCTCCTGCTCATTGCCTCCTTCCTCACCGCGTGCGGCCGGGTTGCTCCCGAGACGAGCGCAGCTCCTGCCACGAACATTCCGGCGCTGGAACAGGCCGCGGCCAGTCACGCCAACGATGCTGGCACCAATGTCCGGCTCGCCCGTGCCTACTATTCCGAAAAACGGTATACCGATGCGCGGCGCGTGTTGGAAAACGCGCTCGGCGTTGAGCCGCGGAACCGCGAGGCCCTCGTTTACCTCGGCCTTACCTATGAAGCATTGGCGCAGTACGACTCGGCCCGGGCGGTGTACGCGGGCCTGCTCGCAAACCACCCAACCAAATCCCTGCGACACCTCTTGACCGGTCGCCTCGAGATCGTCTCGCGCGCCGAACTGGTGCAGGCAGCACGGGAAGCGCTGGCCCACGAGTCGAGCTTCGCCGTGTTACCGCCCGAGCCTAACACGGTTGCGGTGATGCCATTCCGCTACGCGGGCGGCGATAGCGCGTTCAAGCCGCTCGAGCGAGGGCTTGCCGCGGTTTTCGTGACGGACCTCTCACAGGTGCACGCGCTGCGCGTGGTGGAGCGGGCACGCCTCCAGGCTCTGCTCGATGAAATGCAGCTGGCCGAGAGCGACCGCGTCGATCCCGCGACGGGCGCGCGCTCGGGTCGACTGCTGCGGGCGGGCCAGGTGATCGAGGGACAGTTCGCGACGGACTCGAGCGGCGGGGCGACGCACGTGCGGATCGACGCGACCGTCGTGCGCGCCGCCGATGCTGGTGTGCGTGCCAGCGGGTCGAATAGCGACCGCCTGAAGTCACTGTTCGACGTCGAGAAGGCGGTCGTGTTCCAGCTGCTCGCGGACCTCGGGGTGACGCTCACGCCGGCCGAACGGGTCGCGATCAGCCAGCGCCCGACGCGCGACCTGGAAGCGTTCCTTCTGTACAGCCGTGGCCTCGAGCAGGCGGACCGCGGCGATTTCTCCGCCGCCGCGAGTTCGTTCCAGGCGGCGGCATCGCGAGACCCGGGATTCGGCGCGGCCGTCGAGGGGGCGCGGTCGAGCTCGGCGGCGCAGGCCGCGGCCGCCGCCCCCGCCGGCGACCTCGCGGCCGCCGCGAATCCATCCGCGCCGACGAGCACCGCCGGGGCCGGAGTGCAAAACGCCGGCGCGCTCGCCAATGCGATCGACGGCGCCGTGCCTTCAGGCGCCGGCGTACTGGCGAGCACCACGGCACCAGCCACGCCCCCCACCGATCCCAACCGCATCTGCGAGGGCGCCACCTGCGATGGCCCGGCGCGGGCGGCCCTGATCGGCGCGATCATCGTCATCTTCAAGATCCCCTAACCGGTGCGCACGACGTTGCGAGTGGCCGCCTGTGTGCTTGCACTGGGCGGCGGAGGGGGGGCTACTGGTGCCGTCGGGCAAGCGGCAGACGGCATGTACGATGGCGTGGCGGTCGTCTCGGGCTACGAGACCCGAGGCTACGACTTCGACCCCGGTATCGGCACCAAATCGATCTGGCAGTGGAACATACCCGTGGCCGTGATCGCACCCCTCGGTCGCAGCGTGTCGTTCGACCTTGCGACGCATTATGCGTCCGCCACGCTCGAGACCTACGCCGGTCCGTCGGAGACGTTATCGGGGTTCAGCGATACCCAGCTCCGGCTGTTGTTCACTCCGGCACGCGATCGCCTGGTCGCGTCAGTCTCGCTCAATCTGCCTACGGGCCAGCGTACGCTTGCGCCGACCCAGTTCACGGTCGCGGGTTCCATCGGCTCGAATTATCTCTCGTTTCCCGTGCCGAATTTCGGTACGGCATTTGGGATGACTGGTGGACTCGCGTACGCGCAGCACGCCGGCGCCTGGAATCTCGGCTTCTCGGGCAGCGCGCGATACGTCGGCACGTATTCGCCGTTCACCGGCGACACGGTCTCCTACACGCCGGGCGTCGAAGGACGCTTCCGTGTCGGTGCCGACAGGCTGCTGGGACGTAGCGCGCGGCTGCTCGTCGGGTTCACGGTCAGCACGTTCTCCACCGATGTCTATTCCGGTATCACGGGAATCGTCGGCCTCTCCTACGCGCCCGGGACGCGGTTCGTCTCCGATCTCACGCTCGTGCAGGTACTCGGACGATCGACGCTGACCCTTGCGGGCTGGGACATTTACCGCGATGCCGGCACGGGGACGAATGGACCGAACCCCGACACGCAGGAGAACGTACTCGACGCGGAGCTGCGGCTGCTGTACCCGTTCAGCGCCCGGCTCTCCGTGGAGCCGCTCATCGGCTACCGGCAGTGGAATCCCGCGGATTATCTCGGCGGACGCCTGGGCTCGGCCGGGATGCTGCTCAGAGTGGCCGCGAGCCGGACCGTCTCGCTCAACCTGAGCGGGCGCTACGACCAGGGCTGGATCTATGACCGGGCGACGGGCCGGGCCGCTTGCACGGGATACGGCGCGAGCCTGTTCGCGCGGCTCGGGAAATGAGTCAGCCTCGCGCGAACCGAATTGTGAGCATGCCCCCGCAACGGGGCCTGCGGCGCATTGCCGTCATTGGAGCCAGCCTCGCGCTGGCTCTTTTCATCGTGACCTGCGTCAACGACCGGATTCTCGGTCCCGGACATTACGGCTCGGCGCGATTCAACTTCACCTCGCTCTCCCCCGCCTCGCTCGGGGTGCCCGTTCCGGTCGAGAGCCTCGAAATAAAGCTCACACGAGCCGCCGATCAGTCGCAGGCCCTGGATACGATCATCGGCTTTCATGCGGACACCGCAGCCGGCGACTCGGCCGTGATTCGCCTCAATGTGCTGCTGAAAGAAAGCCCGGAAGACTTCCTGCTCACGGTCCGCGCCTATGGCTTGGGCGTCACGTGGTATACGTCCTCCACAACCGCCCAGATCTCGGCCGGCGCCTCCGCCAATCCGGTTGCCCTGACGGCGATGTATACCGGCACGGGAGCCAATGCCGCCGGCCTCGTGATCGGTCCGCGTGATACGACCGTGCTTGGGGGGGTCGCGGTCCCGCTGCGCTCGGTCGTGTCGGACAGCTCGGGAAACCCCATCGCGAACGTCCCGGTGGGATACCGCGTGAGCGATACCTCAAAGGCGAGCGTGAGCTATCCCACCCCGTACACCGCCATGTTCACGGCCAGGACGACGGTGCGGGACAGCGTGTGGATTGTGGGCGAGACTCCGACGCACGTCAAAGACTCGACGCGCATTCACATCATTCCGCCGCCCGCGACGCTCGTGAAGATCTCGGGGGACAGTCAGACGGGTCCGGTCGAGGTATCGCTCGCGCCGTTTGTCGTTCGGGTGCTCGACAAGCTGAACGGCGGGTTCAAGGGCCAGACGGTCACCTGGAGCATCAGCGCGGGAACCGGCACCCTATCGGCGCTCACAACCGCCAGTGACGACACGGGGTACGCGGGCGTCATCCTCACCCCGATTGGGACCGGTCCCGTCACGGTCCTGGCGAGCGCCGGAACGCTCGCGGGCTCACCGCAGAAATTCACATACGGCACTGCCCTCACCGGGCCCGCGAACATCGCGATTGTTTCGGGCAACGGCCAGAGTGATTCCGTGAAATCGGCGCTCGCTCCGTTTGTCGTCAAGGTCACGGACGCGTCGAACAATCCGGTTGCCGGGGCGAAAGTCGCATGGAGCAGGATCAGCGGATTCGGATCGCTGAGCGCCGACACCACGCTGAGCGATGCCGCCGGGCAGACGCAGGTCGGGTACACGCTTGGGTCCGCGGTCGGGACCGAGCAGGTGCGAGCCTCACTCGTCGGCACGAGCGCGACGGTTCTGTTCACCGCGACCGCGAATGCGGGCAGCGGCACCGTCGTATCCACCGCAGTCACGCCGAACCTCGATACGCTCACGTCGCTCGCGACGACGGTCGGGCTCACGGCTCGCGCCAAGAATTCGGCGGGCAACCAGGTCGCGGGGTCGTTTACGTGGGTCAGCCGCGGCACGGCGATCGCGACGGTCAGCTCGACTGGAGTCGTCACCGCGGTGGCAAACGGGTCGACCTATGTCGTCGTCACCGAGTCGGGCGGGACGAGCGACTCCGCCCTGATCGTGGTCAGGCAGCGTGTCGCAAGCGTCACGGTCACTCCAGGCGTTCGCAACCTGTATCTCACGCGCAATTTCCTGTTCAGCGCGGCGGCCGTCGATGGGCTCGGCTATCCGGTCGCCCCCGCGGCCACCTTCACCTGGTCCTCGAATGCACCTGCCGTCGCGAGCGTCGACTCGACGGGCAAGGTCACCGCGTTGGGGATCGGGACGGCCCAGATCCGCGCGACGGCAGGTGCGATTAGCGGCGTGGCGAACGTGACCGTGCTGACGCCCATCACGCGTATCGCGGTGGTGGTCGACACAGCCGGCGCTTCGAAGACCGACACGTTCACGCTCACGTCGCTCGGGCTCTCGCGGCGCTACCGTGCCATCGCGCATGACACGCTCGACGCCGTCATGACTGGTGTGCCGTTCACGTGGGTGTCGACCAACGGATCGGTAGCGGTGTTGGGCTCGACCCAGGGGGATACCGCGACAGCCACGGCGGCCGCGAACGGTGTCACCAAGATCCAGGCCACGGCGCAAGGCTTCACGTCGGATCCGGGCGCGCTGCTCACGGTATCCCAGGTGCTCGCGTCGATCGCCCTGAGCCCCCCGGCCAGTAATCCCACCGCGACCATCGCGATTGGCGGCACGATCGGTTTGGTCGCCCACGGCAAGGATGCGAACAACCGCTTCATCGCCGGCGGCTCGTTCCGATTCAACTCCGCCGCACCCGCGGTCGCGACCGTGGATACGGCCAGCGGGGTCGTGACCGGCGTATCGAACGGCACGTCGGATATTACGGCGATGAGCGGATCGATCGTATCGAATCCGCTCACCGTGACTGTCGGCGGCACCGCCCCCGCCATCATCTCGTTTGGCCGCGACACGGTCGCGGTGGGTCGTGGCTCGAGCGCCTCGATCCCGCTCCTGCTCAGTGTTCCGCCGACCGCGCCTCTCACCGTTCAGCTCGGGGCGTCCGGGTTTGCGCACTGGAGCGTGTCGTCGATCGTAATTGCCGCGAATGTCACGTCGGCGAACGCAGTGTTGGTGGGCGACTCGGCGGGGACGGCGACGGTCACCGCGACGGATGGGACAGGCTTGTACGCCGCGGCTACCGCGGTCGCGAAGGTGACGGCCAACATGCGCCTAACCTCGTCCAACTACTCGGTCAACGCGACCGATGTCGCGAGCACGCAGGTGCTGCTGTCCGATCCGTCGCCGGCGGGGGGGACCTACGTCACGTTCACCTACTCGGTGCCAGGAGTCGCCGCGATCTCCCCGGATCCGGCCTTCATCCCGGCAGGCCAGCTTGCCGCGGACATTCAGATCCGCGCCCTGGGTAGCGGCGCAACGAACATCACGCCGAATGCCGTGGGGGTGAACGGCACCGCATCGACCCTCACGGCGTACGCGCCGGTGCTCACGAACAGCGCCGGCTCCGTTCTCCTCGGCGTGGGACAGTACGAGCCCGGCGTGTACGTCTACACGCCCACGTACACGAACTTGCCGGTCGCGGTGACGCTGACGAGTTCCGATACGAGTGTGGCGACGGTTACGTCGCCGGTGTCGATCCCCGCGGGCTCGTACTACGCTTACTTCACCACGAGCGCGCGCGCGCGCGGCACCGCCATGATCACGCCTGCCGCGCCGGGTTGGACGGCCGCCGGTCCGACGACGGTAACGGCGACCACGCCGTACGTCGGGATCTGCTGCACCAATGCGGGGCTGTTCACGACATCACCCCAGCAGACCGTGACAGTGTACTCCGAGGACTCCACCCACTCCGCGCATCCTCGCATCAACTCGCTCGTGGTGCGACTCAGGTCAACGGATACGACGGTGATCAACGTGCTGGATACCGTCGTCACGATCGCCCCGGGACAGTCTTACACCGGCACCGGCCGCTTCGTGATGGGTGGACTCGGCGGGACCGCGTACATCGTGGCCAGCGCCGGTGGTCATCAACCGGATTCGGCCCAGTATACGGTGAGCGGCCCACCACTGAGCTTCAGCTGGGGTGGCACCGCGCTCGTCGGTGCGGGCCAGTACGAGCCAGGCGTCTATGTCTACGTTCCCAACAACGTGACTACGCCGCTCGTCGTGTCGCTCTCGACGAGCGACTCCACGATCGCCTCGGTCCCGGCCAGCGTCACCATTCCCGCGAACTCGTACTACGCCTACTTCAGCGTCGTGGGCAGTGCGCCGGGTAGCGTGACCATCCATGCCGCGGCGCCCGGATACAATGCGGTGGATGGGTCATGGCGCGTCACGACTCCGCGAGTAACGGCCTGCTGCAGCACGACGTTCAACAACTTCAGTCCCGGCGGCGGGCTCAGCGTCTACATGACGGACTCAACTGGGTATTCCCACTACCGGAGTGCCCCGATTGCCGTATCGCTGCGCTCCACCGATACCACGGTGCTCAAGGTCGATTCATCAGTGGTGACCGTCGATTCGGGACAGAACTACAACAATCAGCCGCACATCACGCCGGTTGGCGTTGGGACGGCACGCATCGTCTACTCGGCCCCGGGCCAGGCCGTCCTCGACAGCGTGACGGTCACGGTCGTGACGCCCCCGATCCAGTTCAGCTTCCAGACCGCGCTGCTCGGGCGGCGGCAGCATTTCGACGCCAATAACAACGGGTTCTATGTCTACACACCCGATAATCGGGCCACCCCGCTGGCCCTGAGCATTCGACGGCTGCATGGCAGCATCGATTCGCTCAGCACGGTGGCACCCAGCATTCCTGCGAACACGTATTACACGTACCTCGACGCCTTCGGCCTCGAGGCCGGGACCGACACACTTATCCTGTCGGCACCGGGGTATCTGCCCGACACCGCGGTGCTCGTCGTGACCACCCCGCGGTTCACGGCCTGCTGCATGCCAAGCCAGACGACCACCACGAACCCACCGCTTGGGCTTACGGTCTATCCCGCGGACTCTGTTGGGTCCGCGCACTATGCGATGGACACGGTCGTGGTCGCGGCGCAGGCCAGCGACACGACGGTGATCCTGCCGGGCCAGGCCACGTTCCCGATCGCGAAGAACGCCTACTACGCGAATACCACGGTGAACGTGATCGGCCCGGGGGCCGCGAATATCACGTACTCGGATGCGGCGGGATCCGGATACGCCGCCGTCACGACCAGCAGCGTGACCGTCACGGGCCCCTCGCTATCGCTCTCGAACGGCTCGTCCATGCTCGGTATGCGTCAGACGAGCGGGCCCAATGGCAACTATGTGTCGGTGCCGAACAACGTCGCGACGCCTCTCGTGGTCCACCTCTCGAGCACAGGGCCCCGGGTTGCGTCCGTACCGGATTCCGTCACGATCCCCGTCGGGACGTACTACGCCTATTTCACGGTGACCGCGGCCGACACGGTGGGCACGATCCAGATTCAGGCGTCGGCCACGGGCTACAGCGCGGCGACGATGAACGTCCAGGTCACGGCGCCAAAGTTCCTGATTTCTACGAGCGCGCAACTGAACACGACCTCATCGGCGCAGGCGATTACGATCTATGCGGCCGACGCGAGCGGCGCCACCCACTACACGGCGGAGGACGTGACGGTGACGCTCACGTCATCGGCTCCGACTGTGGCGGCGATCGACTCCAACACGATCACGATTCCCGCGGGCGAGTATTACAGCAGTGCGGCGACGTGGAAGCCTGGGGTCGTCGGCACGAGCCAGCTTCAGGCGACGGATGCCCGCGCCGCCTATTACCGCTACAATGCGGCCACATTCAATGTCGCGGTGATCACGCCTACCTTGAGCTTCAACACGCCCGGATATCTGGGCGTCGGGCAGTATCAAGACTACAATTTCGTTTCCGCGCCCGATTACCAGCCGGCGCCGCTTACTGTTACCCTGGCGCACCCGGGTACCGCGCGCACGGCCGTGTATGACAACGCTACCGTGAACCCGATCACGAGCGTCGTCATCCCGACCGGGAGCTACTATCAGTACTTCCGTTTGGCGGGAGCGTCGGTGGGCGTCGACACGCTGATTGCATCAGCCAGCTCCCCGGTCCACAATCCGGCCGCGGCCTATACGGTTGTGACGGCGGGTCGGATCGATCCGATCGTGGGCTGGCCTCTCACCCTGAAGGCCGGCGATTCGGTCGCGGTGACGTTGTACGCGCGGGACTCGCTCCAGAACACGCACAATCTGCTCACCGCGACCACGTGGACGCTCGCACCGAACGCGAACATTCAGTTCACTTCCGGAGGGGCATCGAGCTCGGTGATCACCGCCGTGACGATCCCCCAGGATCAGCAGTCCGTCACGTTTTATGTCGAGGGACTCGTGGCTGGAACCGCAAACGCGACTATCACCGCACCGAACTACAACTCGTACTCCAACACAGTGACGGTGACGCCATGACCAGGCTTCGTTGGATACCAGCCGTCGGGGTAGCGCTCCTGACGCTTTCGGGATCCCGTCTCAAAGCGCAGGTCCCGATCTCGGTGCCACCAGCGCCGCGACCAGCCGCCCCCGCCGCGTCGGTGCCGCCGCCTGTAGCGGTATCGCCCGCAAAGACAGGTGGCGCGGCGCCGGCGCGGTCACAGTCGAAGGCTCCGGCCACGTACAATCCGGTTCGGCCCCAAGCGTCGCCGAACGCCGTCTCACCCGACTCGGTTCGACCAGCCGCTCCTGCGCCCGCAAAGGCGCCTCCATCCAATGCGGTAGCCCAGTGCGTCGATGGCAGCTATGTCGTCGCGCCGAACGATCCCCGCTCCTGCGCATCGCATCGCGGCATCCGCGTGGTGCTGCCCCACACGACCGCCCCATCGCATGCGACCTCATCTCTCGCACGTGCCGCGGGCACCACCAAAGCCGCCACTCCGGCCAACGCCACCCCGCCGGCCGGTTCGACTATGCGCTGTAAGGATGGGACGTATCTGAGCGGTCCGCCTACGGCGGGCAGATGCGACGCGAATGGCGGCCTCGCCGCCGTGCTGCACGCGAACGGAAGGCCCGTACCCGCTCCGCCGCCGCACGCCCGCTAACGCGGCTGCGTTACACCCGGAGTCCCTGCACCGCGGACCGAAGCTTTTCGGCGGCCTGAAGCAGCTGGCCGCTCGTCGCCGCCATTTGTTCGGTCGAGGCGCCCTGCTGCTCCGCGGCCGCGGTCACCTCCTCGGCACCCGAGGCGTGAGCCGCTGATTGGCTCATGACCTGCAGGGCTCGCTCCTCGAGCCGCGCCGTCAATTCGCGGTTCTGCTGGGCGACTTGTGAGACCCGACCCGCCGCCTGCTCGACCTGGGAAACGGCGGCCACTATCGCCTCGAGACCACGCGCCGCTCCGCCGGCGATCTCCTCGATGCCACGAACCTTCGCCATTCCCGCGGCCATCGTCGCGGTGACCTCATCGACCTGATCGCGAATGGTGTTCGTGGTTTTCGTCACCGCCTCGGCCGCGCGCGCCGATTCGTCGGCGAGTTGCCGGACCTCTTCGGCCACCACGGCAAACCCCCGCCCATGCTCTCCGGCCCGTGCGGCCTCGATCGCCGCATTGAGCGCCAGCAGGTTCGTTTGCGACGAGATGCGGCGAATCAGGTCCACGAAGTCATCGATGGCCGCCGTCTGCTCCGCGAGTTGGGAGATCTGTTTCGACGTGGTTTGTACGACCTCGCGAACATCGAGCAGCGTCCCCGATGCGGATGCGACATCCCCCTGGTGGCGGCTCGCGACCGTCTCGATCTCTTCCCCCAGCGTCGCGACGCGTTCGGCCGCCTCGGCCAGATCCCCCGCGGTGCGGCGCAGTTCTTCCAGTCCTCCACCGATTGCATCGAGCTCGACCCGTTGTCGTTCCGCGCCGCTCGAGATCTCGGTCATCGCACTCGAGACCTGCGCCGCCGTGGCCGCGAGGCCTTCGCTGATCGACGAAAGTTCCCCCGCGGAGGTCGCGATCTGATCGGATTCCTGGACGATCTCGCGCACGATGGTGCGCAGCCGCTCGGCCATGCGCCGCATCGTTTCCGACAACACGTGGATCTCGAGCGGCATGTGTCCGGTGGCCGTAACGCGCAGGTCGCCACTGCCCAGGCGTTCGGCGGCGAGCGCCATGCGCTCGAGCGGTTCTTCCACGGCGGATACGGTCCAGTAGCCAACCAGCGCGGCGCCGAAAATCGTGGCCAGCAAGCCGAGGTAGAGGTAGGCCTCCCATCGCGCCGTCAGCGCGGCCAGGCTCTGCTCCGCACGCCGGGCGTTGGCTGTCATCTCCGACGCGAGGCCGCGCACGGCCCGAGTCAGCTCCCCCGCAGGGGTGAGAACGGCATTCGCCCAGACTCGCGCCTCGTCGTCGCGACCCAGATCACGCAGCGCGTGCGCCATGGCGTAGCCGACCTCGATCGAGGACTGCAGCTCCTGGATTCGGTTTACGGTCAACCGCTGGTCGATCGTGAGACCGCGTGTGCGCTCGAGCTGACGCGAGAACTCGAAGCTCTGATCGGCCGCCTCGTTGAACTGCGTGCGCCACTCGGGTGTGGGGGTAACCATGTACTGCTGTCCCGCGTTCAGCTGCTGCAGAACGCTCGTCTCAATCCCGCTCGAGATCTCGCCGGAGCGCTGAGCAGTGGCGACCTGCGCCGCCTCCGAGCGCCGGACCGTGCGCAGGGCGTGAGCGCCGAACAGAGCGATCCATACGACGCCCGCGCCCAACAGCGCAAGGCCGCCCAGCAGTCGTAGTCGGACGGTGTCGAACTGCCTCACTTCCCGTGCTCCATCACTAGCCGCCCATTGTGCACCATCCCGATCACCACGTCTTTTACGGGTACATCACCACTCGAGTCGAACGAGATGCGTCCCGTGACGCCGTCGAGCGCGGGAACGCGCCGACCCATTCCCGCGAGGTAGTCACGAATCTCCTCTCGGTCCGCCCCGCGCGCTTCGATCGCGCGCGCGATGAGGTTCACCGCGTCATAAGCCCCCGCGCTGCGGCTATCGGGACGCTCTCCGGGATAGGCCTTGGCATAGGCCGCGACGAAGGCGCTGTTGCGAGCGCCAGGAGCATCGGGGAGGTAGGCCGCCGGAAGTTGTACTCCCTCGGCGACATCGCCCGCGGACTCGATGCCGGCGAGCGCGTCACCGCCCAGCACGCGCCAGTGCGCGCCGAGCGCCCGGATCTGCCGCAAGGTCATTTCCGACCCGCCTGCTTCCACCGCGAGCACGAGGACGTCGATTCCTGCGCGATTCAAGTGCGTCAGGTACGGCTCGATGGAGAAAATGGCGGGGATATAAGGATCTTCCTCGATAACTTTGCCGCCCAGGGCGACAAATTCGGAGCGGAACGTGTTACGGAAGCCTCGTCCATACGCATTGCTCGTGAACAGGATCCCGGCGCGCTCGGCTCCGAGCGACTGGCGCGCGAACCGCGCCAGGGCCGTACCGTAACGGATGTCGGTCGGGCAAAGGCGAAACACGTAGGGACTTACTCCACTCAAATCAGGGCTGGTCGCCGACGGGGTCACCATCACCAAGGGAGTGGGATCGGCGCCGTAGACCTGTGCCGCGCTGAGCGAGGTTCCCGATGCCAGATGTCCAATCACGGCCACCACGTCGCGATTGGCATAGAGTTGCTGCGCCACGCGTACCGCCGTGTCCTCGCTGCCCGAGTCGTCTGCCACGGCGAGCTCGAGCTGGCGACCCCGAACGCCACCCCGGGCATTCAGCTCGGCTAGCGCGAGCTCGGCGCCGTGTCGCATGGCCGTCCCTCGAGCATCGCCGAACGGGCCGGCCAGGCCGATCTGGATTGGCCCCCGGGACCGCGAGCATGCCGCGGCGACGAACCCCATCCCGATCAGGGCAAGAAGTCTTCCGATGTGCATTTGTGTGGAAGAGTGCGGGGCAAGGTTAAGACTCAAATACCAGAATTGCAACGGATCAGGCCCTCCCGGGCAGGTTTCCACCGAGTTTTCCATATCATGTGGAGAAGTTGGAAACTGGTTGCAGCCATCCGGCCGCCCCTCGCTGTCGGCCCAATGTGGGGTAATTTCCACTCATGGAGAATCGAAGCGCGTCACGGCTGCTCTGTCGCCTGGTGGGCGGGTTGGACCAATTGCTCACGGCGCGGGATCCGGCAGAGTTCGAAGCCGTCTGGACGCGTGAGGGATTGGGACAGCTCGGATGGGAAGCATTGACCCTCGCGCGGCGCGCCCGCGCGGAAACGTTGGAGCTCACGCTGGCGCAGCTCGATCGCCGCCTGCTCGTTGTGCTCGAACGCAGTCGAACCTTTCTCGACTCCCATCTCGCGACCTTCCGGGTGCCCGAGCTCGAACGGTGGCAGCACGCCGCCGCCGCCGCCCTGGTGGGCGCCCGCTGGGGGATTGCCGGACTCAGAACCGTCATCGCGGATACGCAGGCCCCGCTCGCCCGTCGCTACTTCGCGTTTCTCGGGCTCGCGGAGCGCCATCCGCCGGGGGCGTGGCCGGTGTTCGAGCGCTACATCCTGACGCCAGGCGCGCATCACGCCTTTGTAGCCGCGGCGGTCGAAGCGGCGCGTTACTATCCCGGGCATACGGACGCGCTACTCGCGTTATTCAATCGCATTCGCGGCGACCAGATGCTCCGGCGCTTTCTCGGGCCCAAGATCCTCGAGTCGCTGTATGTGCTGGGCGACCCGCGCAGCTTGCCGTTGCTCGAAGAGCTGCTGGTCGCGGGCCACACCGATCCCGACGGCGACCGGTGTGAAGTCACGCGCGCTCTCGTCACTGTCCGCAAGCTCACCGGGCGGGTAGCCGCGAGCTCAAAGTTTGGCGATGGCGACGCAGCGGGCGTGCGACATATGCTCGATACCGCCGAACAGCGGTTCGAAGCCGAACGGGATCAGATCCTTTCGGTCACGGTAATCTGAAGCACCGGGCAAGGGCATAGCGACGTATAGCGTTCTTTTTATCTTAGTGCGTGCCAACCCAGGTTTCCTGCCCTTCCTGCCGCTCCGACATCCCCACAGGGGCCGCATTCTGTCCTTCCTGCGGTAATCCCTCGCCTACCGTCATCTCGAGCGAGCGGCCGGCGGCTCGTACGGACGCGCCGGCGGAGGATGCCAGCGTCCGCTCGACGGTGGATCGCCTCGCGCGAGCCCTCGGCTCGAAATACCAGGTCAAACGTCTCATCGGGCGAGGAGGCTTCGCGGAGGTCTACGAGCTTTGGGATGTGGACCTGGATCGCAGGCTCGCCTGCAAAGTGTTGCTCCCCGAAATCGCCTGGACGCCCGGAATGATCGCACGGTTCCGTCAGGAGGCCAAAGCGCTGGCGCGCCTCCAGCATCCCGCGATCCTATCGATCCACTTCGCCGGTGACGCGGAAGGGCTCGTGTTCTATGTCATGCCGTTCATCGAGGGCGAATCACTCGCTGAAGCGCTGCGCCGCCGCAAAATGTTCTCCGTGTCCGAATGCCTCCGGATCATCGATCCGATCCTTCAGGCGCTCGAGCATGCACACGCGCAGGGGCTCGTCCACCGCGACATCAAGCCGGACAACGTGATGCTCGAGGCGAAATCCGGGCGTGCCATCCTCCTCGATTTCGGAATCGCCAAGCTGCTCGATCCGGGGGAAGGGGCCGCAAAGACGGCCACAGGATTTACGGTGGGAACGGTGCAGTACATGAGCCCGGAACAGGCGCTGGGGCAGGCCGACCTCGACGGTCGCAGCGATCTGTACTCACTCGGAGCAATGCTGTTCCAAATGCTGACGGGATCGCCACCGTATGACGGCAAGTCGAGCGCGGAGATCGTTGGCAAGCATTTGGCCGACCCCGTGCCGGTGGCGAGCGACGTCAACGCCAGAATTCCGCGCTGGCTTTCCGATGTCATCCTTCGCTGTCTCGCCAAGAAACCGGACGAGCGGTTTCAGAGCGCGCGGGCGGTGCTGGACACGCTGCGCGCGACGCGGGCCGGAGGAGCGGCCGACGGCGATCTCGTCGGACTCGCTACCGTGGAGCGCAAGGTTCGCGAAGCGTCGACCGCGACATCCCGGATTCGGGCGACGACCCTGTGGATCTCAGGTGTGCTCGTCGGGATCGTGGGGCTGTGGTGGGCGGGGCGCGAGGGATTGGTGGGCAGGCCGCTCGTGCTGGTGCAGAACGGGCTGGTCGAGCCGGTGGAGATTCTGCGCAACGGTGTGCCGGTCGACACGATCGCGCCCAATCACGTTGTGCGGATGCGCATCTGGCGCGAGAGTGCGGCGTCCGCGCGGTGGCGGCTGATTCGACCCGGCAACCCGCCGATCGGCGAGCCCATGGAGGGTGATCTCACGGGTCCCGCGCCGCGATTCGGGCGGCAGACGTGGCACATCGAGGCACAGGCCGGGGGGCAGGCCTACTTCGCACCGCTCGTGACGAACACGACCCCTTCAGATATCACGGTGGAAGTCAATCCGGGCACCCGGGCCGCGGTGCGCTGCAACTGTCTCGTCCCGCGAGGAGCCGTCCGGGTCCACGTCGGCTATTATCGGCTGTACGCCAATTCCGGCTTGGCCGCCTACAATGCCGCACACCCCTACACCGGTCCACATGCGGACCAGACAGTATCGGGCTCCAGGGTTGCGGCGAGCGGGGCGGTGGTGGTGACCTACTGACCTAACGCTGCTGTTTCGAGGCGGGCACGTACTTTACGATCCCGTTCAGTACGTCTTGGTCCGTAAGACTCACGTAGATCCATCGAGCCGAGCCCCGACCCCGCCACGTCAGCCGTGCAACTCGTTGCCCGTTTTTCCATTCCCAGCTGCTCTGCCGTCTCGTGCTCACGGTGCCAAAGCGGCGAGCCAGATCCTGCTGGGTGCGCGCGACGAGGCGGGAATCCCCCGAGTCGCCGAACGACAGCATCATGATTTTTCCCTCGAGCACGTACGCGCTGAGATAACAGCGCGCGTTGTCCGCGGGGTCGCGGATCGTGACCCCGCACTCCATGCGCTTCGCGGTGTTGGCTGCGGTGTTGCAGCGAAACACGTCGTTATCGGAGAGCGCGCGTGCCCGATCGGCGAACGCGCGGTAATCCATGCCCGGAGTGAAACCGTGATACGCGTAGGGATTTGAGATAGCTTGAGCGTGAAGCAACGACATACAAGCGAGCGTCACGAGCGGCGGGATCGACAGCCGGTGCATGGGACTAATATAAGGTTCCAGAAAACGAAGCGGGCCCGGTTAGGCCGGGCCCGGTCGTACTTCGGATGGAATCAAACCTTGCGAACGTTCTGCGCTTGCAAGCCCTTGGGACCCTGGGCGACTTCGAATTCAACCGTATCGCCCTCGGCCAGGCTGCGGAAGCCTTCGGCCTGGATCGCCGTGAAGTGGACGAACACGTCCGGACCCGACTCCTGCGCGATAAAGCCAAAGCCCTTTGCGTCGTTGAACCACTTCACCTTACCCTTTGCCATATCTGGTCAAACTCCGAACTGAGGGGCACGGCCCCGGAATAGAACGGCTCTGATCACCGCGATCAGAGACGGGCTCAAACAAAAAACCGCGAGACAGGTGGTCCTCGCGGTGCGCAGACAAACCGGTGACGGTGCCACGTATTGCTTGAACCGGGGCCAAAAGTAGGTACGCCCTAGGAGGGTGTCAATAGCACCTCTACCCCCCTAAATCGTCAGCCGAGAGCGCCTTGCCAGCTTCTATACAGCATACGGTCAGTGATTTGGCAAACCCATGGCGCTACGGTAGTCCCGCAACGCGGCCTCGTACGCCTTCAAGACATCGACCAGCCGATTTGCCGTTTCCTTCGGCTGCTTCGTCGCGGCCGACTCGCACGATGGGATGGCGCGAACCAGTGTATCGATCTGGGCGTTCAGCTTGCGCGCTTTGAGCGCGGTCGAGTCTGCGTACGCGCTGGGCGACATTTGCCCCCGCCCGCGGATCAGGAACCCCTGCGCCGCACCGCACAACGCCGCCAGCCGCTGGCCTGCCTGTTTCAGGCGCACCGAATCGCGACCCGCGCTCGCGACGTGATCGATGCCATCCTTCAGCTGCGCTACGCCACGACCGGTGGTCTTCAGGCCCTGGCGATATCGCGCCTGCGCGGGTGATTCGACCGGAGGCTGAGGAGCGAGCAACTTGACCCCGGTGTCTGGCGGGGTTGTGTCTACGGGACGCGTGGGCTCCTGCCCCTGGCTGGGTACCACGGTGGCGAAGAGGAACGTGATAGCCATCACCAACCCGCGCATCGACGAACTCCTCTGTCTGTTGTTTCCGGCTTGGGTTATAATGCTCGAATGACGGTTCCCGCAACCTCACGCCAGATTCGCACCTTCGAGGACCGTGCTGAGGCGTTGGCGCATTTCTTCTCTCGAGCCGGCGCCGCTCCCCGTTTGATCGCCTACGACGACATGATCGGATGTCCGCTCGATCAGGGCCTTGCCGCAATGGAATGGACGGAGGCCGTCGGGATTCTCGAAGAAGGTGATCTCATTCACGCCGCTCGTCTCGGGAGCGAGAGCGCCGCGGCCGTCGTCGAACGCAAGGACGGCGATCAGCGCGTCTACATCTATTTTGGTCCACGCATGGACGCGCCTCCAGCCGATCCGTACGAAGGCTCGCTCCTTTACGACCAGCCCGGAGTCCGGGCGTACATCTTTCAGCAACGCGTCCACGCTATCGCGCACTTTCTTCGGGCAACGCTGGGCGCTGGAGCGCTCGTCGCGATGCTCGGCCGCCGCGCCCCCGAGCTGCGCCACATCCGCCGCTGGTTGCGCGCGTTGTTCAGCGAGCACACCGCCGCCCGCTCCACGCAATTACTTGGCGGCTGGTTCTCCGCGGGTGGCGCTGGCTGCCTGTTCCTCCCTCCCCACACCGACGAGTTGTACCGCTACGACGAAGTCGGCATCGACACCTGAACGGTTTTTACACGCTAGTCGTCGTTTGGAGCGCGCTCGCCGCGAGAGGAGTGCAGGCGCCCGATAGCGCCACTCGCGCGCGGGCATTGCCTGCGCTGCGAGCGCTCGACCAATCGCTCTCCGCGTTGGACGCGGCGACGAGCGCCTATCTGAGCGACCTCGCGAACGCATCGTCGGAGCTCGTTCTCGCCCGCTCCGACCGGCTCCGGCACCGCTGTGCCGCGGCGGACAGTTCCGCCGCTACCACACAGCCGCTCGTGACCATGTACCGAGACGTACGCACTTCACTTGCCGCGCTCCGGTCGGCGCTCGCAGAGTGCGAGAACCAATTCACGACCGTCCACGGTGTGTTTGGTGCGGACTCGCTGCGCGCATGGGCGCCACACCGCCTGGCGCACCTGGGTGACGTGACCCGTCGCTACCGCCTCGCCGCACAGCCGCTTCTCCATTAGACCCTCAAGTCGGCGAAGTGGAAACGTGCACGCTGTGGATACACAACTCCACATTCCTGTGGACTGCCACGCAACGGCTAGCGCTCCCGCACGTTAGTGTCCACAGTCGATGCACATGAAATGAGCTAACCCGAAGGAACATCGGCACTTGCGGGCTTTCGCCCCGGCCGTATATTGTCCCCCACGCGCCGAACGAGGGAAGGGTTTCGGACCTCGCGTCCAAGCCACGCCTCAAAGGCGAGTCCGAGCGGAAATTCCGGGGAGGCCGCCGACGCAAACAAGGGCTCAGGCGGCCGACGATCCGGGAGCTGCTCTCCGGCTCGGATCGATGGAGCCAGTCGCGTGTTCCATCCACGCCGAAGTGGTGCCTCGGCGTGCAGTGCGGAAGGTCGGTCCGCGACCCGATCTGACCCGTAGCACTCATACTGGTGAACCTTGTGGCCTGGCCAGGCTGCATGGGGATGGAAGCCGGAGCTCCTGTTCGCCCTACCGAGCGACGCATCAGTCAACCGGCGGCGGCAGGATGAAGAACGGAGGGAGCAATCCCCCGGCTCCGGGTAGCCGGTATGCAGAGCCCCCGAGCGGCCCTTGCGCCGCCTCGGGGGCTTTGGTTTTCCCGCTCAAACATCAGCTCGCGATTCCGCTTTCCTTTTTCAACTGCGCGTATCCCATGCCTTTCAGGATCGCGATGCGCTTGTTCATCGGGGGGTGCGTCGCGAGCACATCGGCTAGAAATCCTTCGTGCGCCGTCACGCGCCTGCCAAGCGGGTCCGCGATGCACATATGGGCGGTCCCCCCGGTAATATGCGTCGTGGGTTGGTCCGCCGCTTCGATCTTTTGAAGCGCGCTCGCGAGCGCCAGCGGATTGCGCGTGAACTGCGCTCCCATCGCATCCGCCAGATACTCACGCTTGCGGCTCACCCCCAGTGCGAGCAGCTGGGTGATGATGGGGGCGAGAGCCCAGGACACGAGCCAGAGCACGATGAGGACAATGACGAGCGGGCCAAGATCGCCCTTCCGCGATCGGGTGTCCGCCGAACTCCGTCCGGGAAGAAAGTAGCGTGTGCCATCGCGCATGAGCAAAACCGCTCCGACCAGCGCGGCAAGCATGGTCATCAATCGCACATCCAGATTCTTGATGTGACCCAGCTCGTGGCCAATGACCGCCTGCAACTCGTCTCGATTGCAGAGGTCGAGTAACCCCTGAGTGACCGCGACGTGCGAGGCCCGCGGGTCCGTTCCGGTCGCAAACGCATTGGGATCCCGGTCGGGGACGATCCAGATGCGCGGACGCGGCACGCCGGCCGCAATCGCCATTTCCTCGACGACGTTCACGAGCTGCCGCTGTTTGTCGTCCGCCGGCTCGCCAAGCTCCTGCGCATCGGTGGCCCACAGCACCTTTTCCGGCCCGGTTTGGTACGCGTAGGCCGCCACGACGGCCCCCACCGCGCACATCAAGATGCCGAACCACCAGACATGGTGTTGCGCCGGTGGAGGTGCGTGCGCCGTGTAGAGCGCGTAAATCAAGTCGCCCCCGAAGCCGAGCCACGCGAAGAACAGCACAAAACCCGTGATCAACCACACGGTTCGCCGGCGGTTCAGCTCCTGCTGCTGAAAGAGATTGAGCGACGTCTCGTCCGTGCCGCTCACCTATTTCGGCTTGGAGGTAAGATTGACGACCGGTACGTCGCGATCGGCGCGATCTTCGATTTCCCAGAGATCCGCGCGTTCGGCGCGCGCGAATCCCGCGACGAGCGATGCCGGAAACTGCTGCTGGCGGGTGTTGTACAGCGTGGCCGTGTCGTTGTAGAGCTGGCGGGCAAACGCCACCTTGTTCTCGGTCGTCGTCAACTCTTCCTGCAGCTGCGCCACGTTCGCCGTCGCCTTGAGCTGCGGGTACTGCTCCACAACTGCCATGAACCGGGTCAGCGCGCCGGACAGCGCGTTCTCTGCCTGGCTGATCTGCTTGACCGCGTCGGGGCTCGCGGCGCTCACCTTGACCGCCTGGTTCCGGGCTTGAATCACGGCCTCGAGCGTGTCGCGCTCGAAATCCATGGCTCCTCGCACGGCATTCACGAGGTTCGGAATCAAATCGTGCCGTCGCTTGAGCTGCACGTCAATTTGTTTGAACGCGTTGAGCGTATCGTTCTTGAGCGATACCAAACCGTTGTACGCCATCACCATCCAGAGAACGATCGCGCCGACGACGAGCAAGAGGATCCAGGACGGCATCGGTCACTCCGGGTTGGGGTCGTGGAAGGAAATCAGGGCGAGGCTGCGGTGGGAAGAAGTCGGTTGATCGCGTCGCGAAACGCCGCCGCGATCGCCTGGTCGTTCGGGCCCACCCGGGCAAGCGGATGCGCGGCGTCCACGTGCAGCTCCACGCCGCGCCCGAGAGGGATGCGGCGCCAGGTCGTGGGCTCGGCCGTATCGCGCACCGCATCGCGGGCCAGCCAGGCGGTGAGCGCCCGGCCCGACCGCCCGCGCGGAGGGCCTCCCGGACTGCGCAGAGGCAGGCGATCGGGAGAAAGCAGCGAGCTGCCGAGCACCTGCGCCGCACGCCGCTCGAGCACGTCGCCGGTCTGATCTTGCATGTCCTTCGTAATCTGCGCGAGCGTCGCGCCTTCCATCTGGCGCAGCTTGATGCACAGCAGCTGGAGAAAGTGCCGGTAGGAGTACGTTGCCGCCGTGCCGCGGCCCTCAGGCGGGCTCACGAGTCCGCGCGTCACATAGAAGCGGATCGTGCGCTCACTCGGCTGAGCCCGCGCGGCGGCGTTGATCGGGGTGATGGCGGACGCGTCGAGGATTGCTCCCACCAGGGCCGCCAGGTCGCGCAGATTCCACGGGGCCAGGCTGCGGTACTCTCGCAGCACATGCAGGGGATCCGTCGCGGGCGCGCCGGATACGCGTTCAAGCGTTGCCAGTTTCCCGCTCCCGAATTTGCCACAGGTCGAACAGCCAGCGGCTAATTTCCCGCAAGTCGAATGGCTTCCGCAGCAGCGTGCAGTGATGCTGTTCGAGCCACGCCCGAACCTCGGCCGCGTCCGCGTCGCCTGTCATGATCGCGACACGTCCTTCAAACGCCGGCCACTCGTGCACGATCGTGAGATACAACGCGAGGCCGGACATGGTCGGAAGCTGGATATCGAGCAACACGGCGTCGATCATTTCCGACTGGAGCAGCGAGCAGGCACCTTCGGCACTCCCGGTGCTCAACACGCGGTACCCCTCTCGCTGCAGTGCCCGCTCGAGCACCCGACGCAACGATGCTTCGTCGTCGATTATCAGAATGGTGCGATCGGACGGCGTCCCGCCCGACGGCTCGTGGGCGGAGGGCTCCGGCCCGAAATCCCGGCGCGGAATGGCGCGCTCCCCGTGATCGGTCACGATGCGGCTGGAGCGATGGCGTTGTCTCGCGGCAGAAACCGCTGCACCGCCCGCGCGAGCGCCACCTCCGGGGTAAGCGACAGCCGCATCTCGCCCGCTGTGAGGCCGAGGTACGTGCGCGCGTGCTGTTGCAGCGTTTTTACTTGTGCATAGCCCAGTCGCTGGGCAACGTCCTCGACGGTGAAGCCAGGGTCCTGAAGCAGCCGGTGTGCGTACAGCACCCGGGCTACCGCGAGAAAGTGCTTGGGACTGGGGAGGCCCAGGCGCATGAACCACCGCTCGCAGGTGCGCCGGTCCACCCGGGCCCGTTCGGCGATTTGTCCGACCGTCTGCACCTCATCCGGGGCTTCGAGCGCCTCCTCGAGCACCCAGCGCAGCTCGCTCGGCAGGGGCACGAGCGCGCCCGAGAGCTGCTCGAGAAAGAGTTGCGATGCGGTTTTCGCTTCCTCCGACCCGAGCACTTCCTGAAGTCGCACCGGATGGTCATCATAGCGTGCGAATACCACATGACGGATGCCACGCTCGCCCAGCGCCAACATCACGGCAGCCGTCCCGGGCGAAAGAGTCGTATAGAGAATGAGTGGCAGGGAAGGAAACAGAACTCGCAGCCGCTCGATTTCCCGCGAGCTCGGGGCTCCCCCGAGGAGGGGGTCGACGACCGCCAACTCCACCGGGCGACTCCGAATCGTGGCCAGAGCCTCGCCCCAAGTCAGCGCCCGCACGATGCTGAAGCGTTCCGGAGCCGCGCGGCGCAGCTTCTGGAGCTGGACATCCGGAACAGCGCCAAGAATCAGCATAAATGTCGCAAAATCACCCCTCGGTGCCGCAAAAACGCCCTAAAAAGGAAACCCCAGGCGGTCCAAGTTTGGGCGGGCTACCGTCCCTCTAACCAAGTCTTGCAACCGGAGGTCTCAAATGTCACGCGCCCTACGTCACCTCGCTGCGCTCGTTCTGTTCGCCTTTGCTATCTCCACCGCGGCCTGCGCTGCTTCAGCCACTGGTCCGCGTCCATCCGTCAGCATGGGCCAGTGCGATGTAACGAACTCGAACACCTGTCGCTAAGACCTGTCCGCTCGAGCGCCTGAATCGAGCCTGTTGAAAGGCTCGTTCGGGCGCGGTCAGGCCGGTTCGGGAATGAGCTGCGCGAGTGACGCCGACACCTCGCGCAGTTCCTCGCTGTCCACCAAGGTCTGATCCTCTTCGAACGCGGTCCCGACCGCAGCCTGTTCGCAGGCCGGGAGTCCGGCCTTGATGCGTTCGACCGTAAAAACCAGTGCGTTTAGCCCGGCCTTCTCTGCGATTTCGAGGCTCTTTTCCAGAGACGCCGCGGCACGGCGGAACAATCCGAACCGCGCCTCGCCGATACCC
>Ga0335081_10002072_pt1 | contig 31638 bp, 36 predicted proteins | sample Lox_Sample_35_FD_206713 | JGI IMG/M metagenome (GOLD analysis project Ga0335081, IMG submission 206713) | Soil microbial communities from Loxahatchee National Wildlife Refuge, Florida, United States - Lox_Sample_3.5 | ecosystem: Environmental > Terrestrial > Soil > Wetlands | place: USA...
GGGTCGCCTCATCGCGCACCCGATCCCGCATCATGGCTTCCCGCCGCTCCGCCGGCTCTTGTTGCAAATCCAACACCGCAAGCGTCAGCGTCCGGTCCCGGTCAATCACCTGCATCGGTTCGCCATTTACTGGCACGAACGTCGTTCGCAGCGCTTCGTGGCGGCGGATGATTTCGTTCAGCGCTTGCTTCAGGTACGCGACGCTGAGTGGCCCCCGAAGTCGCAGCCCGGCGGAGATGTTGTAGACAGCCTGGCCGGGGTTCATCTGATCAAGAAACCAGAGCCGCCGTTGGCCGAAGGACGTCGGGAAAACGAATACATCTCGCTCCTGCGAACTCGCAAGGGAACGCTGCGCAGCACGGCTCCCGTCCATGATGAACTCTCGAAACCGGGACGCAGGCTTCCCACGACCGAGCGGCCTCCGCTCAGTCGACCATATCGTCCGTCGGATTAGGGCAGAGCCCCCTGACTGCTATGTTCATCCGCTCGGCTGCAAACAAGGTCGAGGTAATTGGCCTCAGCCGGCTTACGTCGTAGCGAAGCAACAGTGGCGAGCTCTTCTAAGCTTGAACTCGGCGCGGTCACCTATTGTCGTCTAACTACTTACGATCCTCACTTCGACTGGAAACCGCGATTTGATCCGAAACTCATTCCACATCATTCTGTCCTCCTTGTCCTTATCGAATGCTTGTGCGTTGCTTCCCATCATAGGCCTACAAACAGATAACCAAGACCTTTGCATTCGACGCAGCGGTTTCGACCATCGCCGGGCTCGCCAAAAAGTGAAAATAATTGGTTCGTTTTATCCAGATCGCCACATGACGGGCATAAAATGACCGCCACACTCTCCTTTGTCGGCCACGTTCGGCCTCTGTATGGCACGCCATCCTCTCGGGCGAAGATTTCAGCTTCGAGTGCGATTTTAGGGTCGAGGGTCATGGGAATTTACCAAATAGGATGTTATCAAGCATGCGCATCCAGCTGCGTCACAGCCACTATTGCTTTACAGAGAATGCGGAGCCTAGCGCCGGTAAGTGGATAACTAGGATCTTGCCAGCGCTCCTGGCCGCACTTTCGACGGTCTAAATCATCGACCACGATGCGCCGAATGTAGCCGTCGTCTCGATACGCGATCATCAAGCGAATATCATCTGGCGTGTCGTCTTGCCGCATTCGTTCCAAAATGTCCGCGGCGATTTTTCTAGGGTCATCGCTCACGATCTAGTCTCCACACGAAACAACCGGGCAAGCACGCTTTCATGCGTGCCTTCCGTCAGTCGGACCATCGACTTTCCGCTCGCGGACACTGCGCGGGCGCATGTCCCGCCAAACCTCTTCAATATGAGCGAGACACGCACGCCTTGAGCCGGCATATCCTTCGTCGTGCCAGCCAATTGCGTTGTCGCGGTCGCTCGGCCAAATGGAGTACTGATCCTCGTCATTTACGACGACCCTATATTGTTGTTGCTCATGGTCATCCTGATCGTCTTCCATGGTCAGGCCTTCCTTCGGCAGTCGATTTGCCGGCCTCGTCTGGCGCCTCAGGGTTCGCTTTCGTGCACGCAACCTACGGTGACATTATACCTCAACGAAAGAAAATATACTGACGATCAAAAATTTTCTTTGTGATGCGCGATTAAAATTTGTAGCCATTGAAGAAATTCATTCGGCATCCGGAGCATGGTTCGCTTTTTCGACTCGGTGCTAAAGGCTAGCGATTTTGGGCTTGCGATCCGTTCGTTCTGCCGACCGAGGTGGCGCCAGCACTTCGGTGAGGATGTTGAGAAACGGCGCGAGCGGACGCAGATCAAGTCCGTCGCGCGCGAATATCCCGGTCTTGTTCGGCGGCAGTTTCGGCAAGCCCTCCCGCACGATTTCCATGTCGGCCGTGATGTTACGCAAGGACGACGGCATGACACCTAGGCCACCCGCGACGGCAGCCGCGCGCGCTGACAGCTCCGGCGCCAAAAAGGCAACGTAAAAGTTGATCCCGCTTTCCTGAAGACTTTGCATGGCAAGTCGATCTGGATATGTGCCTGGCCAGCTGACCAGCGGGATCGCCGCGCCGGCAGCGAGAACGAGCCGCGGCGACTTCACCCAGAACATTTCTTCGGAAAATTGCGCGATAGCGACGCGCGGCGGCTCAGAAATGTTGCATATGTAAGCGATGTCGAGGGAACCCAGGTTGAGATCGGCGACCAACCTTTCGACACGGTCGCAACGGAAGCTCACCTGTTGGGGGGTTGGCGTGGCAGCAGAGCGTTCGAAAGCATTGATAAGCTGCTGATAACTCATCCATGCCGGCAAGCCGACATTCAATCGAAGCGGCGCGGAATTTGCCGCGGCTGCGACGAGCAGTTCGTCGTTCATGGTGAGAATCCGGCGTGCGTATTGTAGGACGACACGGCCGCGCGGGGAGAGGGTCAGGCCCTGTCCCTCGGCGAACATGCTGCCGCCGAACAAACGCGCGAGGCGCGCAATCTGAGAACTGACCGCGGATTGCGTCAGATTCAGGATATCCGCTGCCTTAGTATAGCTATGGGTGTCGATGACCGTGACTAAGGCTCTGAGCAATTCGATCGGAACGTTCTTCCTCGCATGTCGTTGGTGCATATCCTCCTCTTTTGCGCATGGCGGTGCCTTCAATGAGGCCCCCGCCCGACAGTCTTGTCACAATTCGTCGCCCGCGATCGCGCGGACACGTACGCGCGTCGACATTGACCATGCCGGATACCATCTTCTGCACGTCCTCTCCGCTGCGCGGGGCGATCTCGAATTTGACCTGCCGGCACTCCGCGACGAAGGCCGGATCCTTAAGCGTCGCGGCGAGCGCGGCCCGAAGAGTACCGAGGGCGGCCGGAGGCACACCGGGCGGCGCGATCAACGTGCGCCCGACCGACGTGCTCGCGATGAAAAAAGCCATGAGGTCGCGATCGACCGGCGTTTTGGCGAGTTCGTAGGTCGCCGGCGCACCGGGCAGGTCTGGGTCGCGCGCGAATGCGTTGATCAGAATGATCCTGACCTTGCGCTCTGTCAGCCAGTCTGGCCAGGACGCGCGCAGGACCGAAAGCGAACTTACGGCGCCTTCCACCTCGCCGCGCTCAAGCGCAAGATGGGCCTCCTTGGTCCCGGCATAGCCTTTCACGCGCTTGAAGCGCGCGCCGATCGTGACGCTCAGGAGCCGGGCGGATGTCTCGACACGGCTGTCGGCGGCAAGTATCGTTTCGTGGCGCCACAAATCCTCGATCGATCCGACGGGCACCGTGTGCCAAACGTACATGATCTCGTTGACGGTCGACACACTGCCGAGCCAGCCGAACCGCGAAGCATCGAATTGGACTCCAGCGATGCCCTGAACCTGAAATTGGGGAATGTACGGCACCGGCGCGCCGAAGGCGGTGCCGTCCTTGGGCGCAAGGTTAAAGAGATAATTCGCGCCGGTGATCCCGTGCGCCCCCGGCATGTCGGAAACGATGACCGTGGGATTGCCGGGGATATGGGCGCCGAGATGACGTGCCAGCAGCCGGGTCATGAGGCCGAAGCCGCCCCCCGCCGGCGCGGTGACGTAAATCGTGATGGTCTTGTTCCTGAAGTCCGGCGCCGCGCGAGACAGGTCTGGCAGGCACATCGCGGCCATCAGCGTGAGCGCGACGGAGAACGCGTATTTCATGGAGGGCACCGAGCACAGGTAGCCCGACGGGCATACTGCCAGAACTACCACAACCTTATGGAGAATTCCATAGCATGATAATCTTTGGCTGAATCAACTTGAAGTGAACCCGCCAGATCCCGGGGATATGCTGGAGGCGTGCCATAACGGATAGGAGATCATGCCGGAGAAATCGTAGTAGTCGCTCCTGTGAGCGGTGAGAAAAACGACATCTTTCCGCAATGGGCGGGCGAGCCGAAGGGTGTTGCGGCCGTCACGGGGCAAGGTCGACCAGGCCCAGGTCATAGCGAACGAACGCTGGGATCCGCACGCTGCTGGCAAAGCTCCACTCCGACTCCTGATCGTCAACGGCAACGGCGAGATGACGGCACCGCCTGGATTGCCGAATCCGGATTCCTCGACGGGTCGGTGTTGCTCACCAATACGCATAGCGTTGGCACCGTTCGCGACGCCTGCATCCGATGGATGGTGCGCACCGGGCGATCGCCAGCGACCAACGTGGCGCCGTCCGGCGTGTTCTGGGCGCTGCCGGTGGTCGCAGAGACCTTTGATGGCTATCTCAACGACATCAACGGATTTCATGTTCGCGACGAGCATGTCATCGAATGCCTCGAAGCGGCCCGACCAGGCCCGGTGGCGGAAGGCGCGGTCAGGGCCGGCACCGGATCGATCTGTTATGGCTTCAAAGCCGGGATCGGCACGGCATCGCGAAGCATTGAGGGCCGATACACGTTGGGCGTCCTAGTACAGGCGAACTGCGGGAAGCGTCAGCAGTTGATGATCGCCGGGTGTCCGGTCGGCCGCGAACTGGCGGAGCAAACCGCCGGCTCGGTGCCGGCCGGGGGCGACGAAACCGGCTCGATCATCGTCGTATTGGCGACCGATGCCCCTTTCCTGCCGCACCAGGCTAATCGGCTCGCCAAACGCGCCGCCATGGGGCTTGCCTGGACCGGATCGTCGGCAGACAACTTTTCCGGAAATCTGTTCCTCGCTTTCTCCACGGCGCCGCTCGCTCACGCCTCCGATGCGGTGGAGCGTGTACTTATGATGCGCAATGAAGTGCTGAGCCCTGTGTTTGAAGCGGCCGTCGAAGCGACCGAAGAATCGATTATCAATGCGCTGTTCGCGGCCGAAGCTATGACCGGTCTGAACAGCCGCCGCGTCGATGCCCTGCCACTCGAGGCGGTTCGGACCTTACTGTTACGGTGGGGGCCGCTCAAGGGCGGCGTCGCCGCCTCCTGATGAGATCAAATGTCACTCTTTCGTGAATTGCTCCCTCAATGGGTTCTGTTGCGGAAATCGAGCCGAGAAATACCACCCTTCAGAGTTGCTCAGCGAAGAATGGGCACTCGTTGCCACTGCCGTTGAGCAACGGCGTCGTGAATTTGCCGCTGGCAGGTTGCTCGCGCGAAGGCTAGTCAAGTCCTTTGGCCACAGCGGACCGCTCGGCCGGCAGCCAGATGGACTACCCGATTGGCCGCCGGGCATCGTTGGCTCGATTACCCATTGCGTTTCACTGGCCGCAGTTGCTATCGGTAGCGCCGCGGACTGTTCGGGGATCGGCATTGACGTTGAAGTCAACAAACCTATGCCAGAGGGAGTCCCGAAGCTCATATTAACTGAGGAAGAACGCTCCTGGTCCGAGGCAGGTCATGTGACAGCGCTCCAGATATTTTGCGCAAAAGAGGCGCTTGATAAGGCGATCTACCGCTCTGCCAAAGATTTGTTAAGTTTGACTCAGTGGTCATCCAGCCGTCGAAGTCGCGCTAGGCTTTACGGCATACTTGCGTGAGGAAGTGTCACCGTTTGCTAATGGCACCGAATTTAAAGGCTGCTGGCGCGTGTCAAGCTATTACGTTGCCGCAGGCGTCGTACTTCGCTCAGGAACTGACCTGAGGCGAGAGCGAGCGCCTACTGTGGTCGCGAGCTGAAGTTTTCCGCCGATGGACCTCGTTGATTTGGTTCCCTCGCTTTTTTTGCAGTCGGGGTGGCGATGCCAGCATCAGCCGTGGGTCGGCTAATGTACTGCATTACAACTTTTCTTTGCGATCGAAGTACGCTAGTATAGATTGTAACGCGTGGGAGCATGCTGTTGATTAAGGTTATCCAGGCCAAGCTGCACGGAATTAGGATCACGCAAGCTGATCTCGATTATCAAGCCTCCGTCACGTTGGATCCCGAACACTGCGATGCGGCAGATATCCGTCGCTTTGAGTTCGTCGACATCTGGAACAAAAATTCGGGAGCACGGATCAGCACCTATGTCATTTTCGGCGAAGCAGGATCGCGTTGTTGCACTCTGAATGGCGCAGCTGCGCGCACGTGCCAGATCGGTGACGAGGTGGTTATCGCAGCATCGGAATATATCGACCCCGTGCGTCTGTGTGAATTCGACACCATGGTGCTGATCTTCAACGCCAATAACTCAATTCGAGATCGCTTGAAATATCGCGTTCGACGTACACCGAGCCAAAAATTTCTCAGCATCCGAATGGAGGCAAGTGGCTCCCAGGCGGATCTGCCACTTCACCCGGCGCAACTCAACAGTGCTGAGCCGGCACAGCCGCGGCTTCTCGATCGCGCAGATGCCGCGCATAGACAAGCGCGGCAGATCAGGCCGGGTTGCTGGGCCGCCGCTCGGTCAGCTAAGTTCGCCATCATCACACCGGAACCTTGTGAGTGATCCAGCAAGGCCACACAACACGGGAAAATCATTGTGAACGAGAAGATCGGGGTAATGATCGCAGTGGTCTCGAGCTGTTTAGGCGGAACGGCCGCGGCCGTCACCCGTTATCTCGTCGGCAATGCCGATCCCGTCACCCTCGCCATTCTCAGATGGGGCATCGGATTCCTGTGTCTTTTGCCTGTGACCCTGCTCCTGAAGGCGCGATGGCCGAAGCGGTCCGATTGGCCGAGCGTCGCCGTCTTGGGGTTCTGTTTCTTCGGGTTATTTTTCGTGCTTTACAATATAGCGGTCGGCTATACGACGGCTGCGCGCGCCAGCCTTGCGTTGTCAACGCTTCCGCTGCAAACCATGCTGGTTGGCGCCATCCTCGGCAGGGAGTTGCTGACCGTGCGCAAATCGGCTGGGGTCGTGGTCGCCGTGATCGGCGTTTTTGCTGCGCTTGCGTCAGGGCTCGCTGGTGCTCCGGCAGGCGCGTGGCGCGGCGAAGTGATTATGACATGCGCGGTGCTGTGCATGGCTTTCTATAACGTCTTGTCGCGTCCTTTCATCCAGAGATCCAGCGCACTGGGATTTCTCACGGTCGGCATGGGAGCTGGGGCCTTTGCACTCGTTCTCTTCGGTTTAGTTAGCGGCCGTGCCGCGATCCTCGGCTCGTTCGGTGCTTCGCAGTGGATCGCCGGGATTTATCTCGGCGTAGGTGGCGGAGCACTGGCGTTCATTCTTTGGGTCCTGGCTTTGGAACGTGCAACGCCGACGCGTGTGGCGAACACGATGACCGTCAACCCAATTGCGGCGGCGCTCCTAGCCAACCTGCTCGTCAGCGAGCCGATCACGCCTAATCTGGTCGCCGGCCTCGTTGCCGTCTTTGCCGGCATTTGGATTGCAACAACCGAGCCGAGATTGGCATAGCTGCGAGTTATCGCGGCATTGAGCAATACGTTCCGATGCGGAAGCCCACCGCGCAACAAGCAAAGCGTTGCATCCTCTGGCTCAGCAGGCCCCGGGCGCTCGTCCTGTCAGCAGTTGGGGCAACCGCAATGTTCATCTGGATATTTCCGTTGCCTGCAATTGCGGCGATATTCGTCGCCGGAGCGTTCGCGGCCAGTGCGCTCGGCTATTATCGAGTTCGCGCTGCGCTGCCTGTTTTGGACGGCGAGCTGAAGGTCGAAGGATTGAAGCGCCCGGTTAGAATCGATCGTGACGCTGCGGGAGTGCCCGTAGTCTCGGGGGCCAACCGGATAGACGTTGCTTTTGGTCTCGGTTTCCTTCATGCGCAAGAGCGCTTTTTTCAGATGGACCTGTGCCGCCGCGCCGTCGCGGGGGAGCTCGCGGAGTTGTTAGGCAAAAGATTGCTCGGCTTCGATCAGAGCGTCCGCATCCACCAGTTCCGCCAAAGAGCCGAAAAGATCGTTGCCTCGATTGAAGGCGATCAGCGTGACTTGTTGATGTCATATGGCGCGGGAATAACGGCGGGCTTGTGTGCACTGCGAGCGGCACCGTTTGAATACATGCTGTTGCGGGCGCATCCCGTCGAGTGGCGCCCAGAGGATACGATTCTAGTCGTGTTCTACATGTATCAGGTCATGCAGGACAAAGGAGTCGATCAAGACTTTAACCTGTACCTACTTTACGACGCGTTGCCGGCAAGCGTAGCCGACTTTTTGACGCCCGCGGGTACGTCGGACTGGGATGCGCCGCTCGTCGGGAAGCCGTCTTCGGCGATGGCAATTCCTGGACCGCAGATGCTCGATTTCCGAAGCGTTCGTCTAGAGCGGCTTGCCCATAGACCTGCCAAGCCTATTCGGATCAGCGGCAGCAATGCCTGGGCCGTGTCCGCAGCTGTCAGTGGAACTGGACACGCCATCATTGCGAATGACGTCCACTTGGCCTTCAGCATGCCGCCGGTGTTTTTCCGGACAACCCTCAAGTTTGTCGGGTCGACGGGCGCTTGCCGTTTGAGCGGCGTTACGATCCCGGGATTTCCATTCCTGATAGCGGGGACGAACGGCCATGTTGCCTGGGGTGTCACCAACGCCGAGATCGACTCAATTGATCTGATACGTCTCGACCAAGCCGGACTTCCACAAAACGCGTATCGCGGGACCGATGGCGTGACAGAGATCGAAACCGTTCGGGAACGGATTCGTGTGCGCGGGCAGGCTGACGAGCTCCTTGACATTCATACGACCTCATGGGGACCCATCGCCAGAAGAACGCAGGGGGGAATTCAATTCGCTCAGTGCTGGACGGCATACGGCTCAGACAGCGTAAATCTCGAATGGGAAAAATTGGAGATTGCGCAGTCGGTCGACGCAGCGATGGAAGCGGCAAATCGAGTGGGCGTCCCGACTTTGGGCATTGTCATAGCCGATCATCGCGGTGACATAGGATGGACTCTCGCTGGACCCGTTCCGGCGCGCCTCGGAAGCCGAGGGAAGCTGCCGGTAGCATCATCCCAGATCGGAGCCGGTTGGGTCGCGCGCATCTCGCCATCGGCTTACCCGCGTTTGTCGAGTCCGCATTTCGACCGCGTTTGGTCCGCAAATGCCAAGCCCATTGTCGGTGGGAAATTCGATCAGCTGCTAGGCCACGGGTATTTCAGCCTCGGATCACGTGCGGTCCAGATCAGAAATCGCTTAGCCTGTACCAAAACAGCCGACGAGCCTGCGATGTTAGCGATCCAATTGGACGACCGCGCGCTCTTTCTCATGCGGTGGCAAACGTTGCTGGTCGATATCGTTGCAGCAACTACCAGCGGCGACAAGTCTAGGCTGCGTGAATTGTGCGTCCTTTTGGAGCACTGGGATGGACGGGCCTCAGCAGACTCGGCCGCATATAGGCTCGTCCGGCAGTTTCGGAGCGCGGTCGAGCGCCTAGTATTCGAACCGTTTATCTCAATCGTAAGAGACAAACATCGAGAGTTCGATCTTCACTGTGCCACCGATCAACTCGAGGCGCCATTGTGGCGACTAATCAGCGACCGTCCTCAACATTTGCTGCCTCCATGGTTCACGAGCTGGAATGATCTGTTGACAGCTGCGGTTTGCGAAGTTCTTTCCTCCATCCCAAGGGACGTCGCCTTGGCGACATACATCTGGGGAGACGAGAACAGGCTTGCCATGCGTCATCCACTGAGCGCGTTTATTCCGTTCCTGGGGCGTTTCCTTGACGCGCCGCCGACCCCTCTCAATGGGGACGCAGGTATGCCGTTAGTGCAGACGTCGCGGCATGGACCGGTTGTTCGCCTTGCGATCGCGCCGGGGCGGGAAGATTTCGCGCTCCTGCAAATCCCCGGCGGCCAAGCCGGAAACCCTTTGACACCATATTATCACGCCGGCCATAAGGCATGGCTCGAAGGACAACCGACGCCTCTCCTTCCGGGCCCTGTGCGCTACTCCCTCACTCTTGTTCCTGTTGATATGCCTCGTTGAGCCCGAGCCGGAGGTGTGTTGGCGATTGTTAGAATCGATGTCGCCCATTATGATCGGCGATTGCATTTCACCAATGGCACGATAACAGCGGCGTGGGCTTGGCGTTCGACGGCCATGGTCTTTGTCATCGAAGAGCTTGGGGAGCTACTCCGCAAAACGACCGAGCGCGGGCACGGCGTTCTGAACGTCCTGGGCGTTGGCCGGTTAGACAAAGGAGGCCAGCAACCAGCCCTGGGTGGCAGTGACAGTAGTCGTTGACTGCTTTGAAGTGAATCGATGTCAATCATCGGTACGCTCGCCGGGCGCATGTAGCTGCCTGCGAGCGAGTTCGGCGGGGCCCAGCACCTCGAAATGGTGGCGGTTGTAGAGCCCGGTCAGCCGATCGGTCGCCGCAGGGGTTTCCAGATGGTTGACTCATTGCGCGCTCTTGCCGCGCTCGCGCGCGGCGGCCCAGCGCATCAGCAACAGGCCAAGCACCGGTGCATAGGCGTCGTACCTGTACCCACCACCAAAAGAAGGCGACCGGTAGGCAGATCGGCGCCGTGGCCACCTCGAACTACGGGGACCAAGTTGCGCGCATCGTCTTCGCAAATATCCATTTCGGCCTCTATTTCGGCAGCCAATACGGTCCACTGGCTCCCGAATGGTGCAAGTTCTGGGCCGTCCTGCTCTGTTCTGTTCATCCTCCCGAAACTGCTCAATATCGTAGCCGACTGTACGCACCGAACACTTCCTCCACGGCATCAACATCTCCCGCCCAAAGGCGAAAAGTGTTACCCATGTGTCCGGTACGTTCTGTCACCTACCTCTCAGGCCGTTCAAATTCGCGCTTTGATTTTGCTGGTTTTTCTGGCGAAATTGTCAAACTGGACTCAAAATTTGACAGTTGCCGTTCGCTATTTGGCTTTGTCCATTGCCGACAATGCAAGCCGTTTTTGATCTGCCGCCTTCGTGTATCGCTGGACCTCGCTGAGAGTTGCATGGCCGGTAATCGCCGCAATCTCGTGCATGGTGCATCCAGCTTCCGCGAGACAACGCGCCGCGGCTTTACGTAGTCCGTGGGCACTGCAATGGCGGCGACTCGCTGCATTGCAGCAGTCGCGGAACCAATTACCGAAGCCAGCAGGACTGAACGGCTCGCCGCTTGAAGTCGTCAAGAACGTCAAATGCGCTGTTGGATTTCGGCAATGACTGCGGCAAGTGTTGAGTGGAGAGGAATTGCAAGCTCAATGCCGGTCTTTTGCTGGCGCAAATGGATGAAGCCATCGCGTATATGCTGACGGCCTAGCCGAACCACGTCGCCGCGCCGCTGACCGGTGTAGAGCAACAGTGCCAAAGCCAAACGCGGTTTTGTTCCCACAGCATGGCGTTTCCTGAAACCGGCCCGCTCAATCATGCGGGCCATGCCCATCCGGCCGGACGGCACACCGCGCTCATTGACGAATACGTAGGTCGACTTGGTGCCGTTGGCGCGTTGCAGCTCTCACGGAGTGCTGCGCCAGCCCAGACCCACAGGCCGGCAATCGCGAGCAAGCCTTGATCCAGATCAAGATTCTCAGGCTGCGAACGCGATAATGACAAAAATAATCCTTTAAGAGGTGCCGCTGTGCTCCACAAAGAACAAAACGATCTGCTGACCCAGACAGGCCCGGCAACGCCAATGGGTCGGCTGTTTCGATGTTATTGGACGCCCGTGCTCTTGGCTTCGGAACTTCCCGAAAACGACTGTCCGCCGGTGCGGGTGAAAGTCCTATCCGAGCGGCTCGTCGCCTTTCGCGACACCGAGGGGCGGTACGGCCTGATCGACGAATTTTGCCCACACCGTGGCGCCTCCTTGTGGTTCGGCCGCAACGAGGAATGTGGTCTGCGCTGTCCGTATCACGGCTGGAAATTTGACGTGCACGGCCAATGCATCGAGGTGCCGTCAGAGCCGGAAGAAAGCGGCTTCGCCAAGAAGATCAAGCTGCAGTCTTATCCGCTAGTCGAGCGCGGCGGAATTCTGTGGACCTATATGGGATCGCCGGAGCAGAAGCCTCCGCTACCCGAATGGGAATTCGCGCTCGTTTCTCCCGAACAGCGCTTCGTCTCGAAGCGTTTGCAGGAGTGCAATTGGCTCCAGGCGATGGAGGGCGGCATCGATTCGAGCCATGTGTCGTTCCTGCATCGGGGCAATATCGGTAGCGACCCCTTGTTTAAGGGGGCGAAGGGAAATCAATACAATCTGAGCGACGTGCGTCCGGTCTTTGAGGTGGTGGAGAGTGCTGGCGGCCTTTACATCGGCGCTCGCCGCAATGCGGAGGCCGGCAATTACTACTGGCGGATTACCCAATACGTCCTGCCGTCATTCACCATGATCGCGCCGCGCGGCGGTTACACGGTGCACGGCCATTTCTGGATCCCGATCGACGACGAAAACTGCTGGGCGTGGAGCTACGATTACCACCCCACACGTGCCATCACCGCTGCCGAGCGCCAGGCCATGGAGGAAGGCAAGGGCATCCATTGCAAATATGTGCCGGGCAGTTTCCGGCCGCTCGCCAACAAGGACAACGACTATCTCATAGATCGCGCCTCGCAGAAGCGCGGCGACAGCTACAGCGGAATAGAAGGCATCGCGATCCAGGATGGCTCGTTGCAGGAAAGCATGGGCCCCATCGTCGACCGCACAAAGGAGAACCTGGTTTCGACCGACAACGGAATCATCATGGCGCGCCACCGCCTGATGCGCGCCGCGCGCGAGGTGGTCGAGAAGAACAAGCAGCCCCCAGGTGTCGATGTTGCGCACCAGAGGGTGCGTTCGGCGTCGGTCATCCTGCCGCCGGAGCGTCCATTCAAGGATGCCGCCAAGGAAGACCTCACGGTGCGCGCGGGCGTCGCTCCAGCAACGGTTTGAGGGAGGGACTGCCATGACAGCAATTCGCGGCCACGTGCCGGCAATCGGGAGGGGGGCTTGGCGTTCATTCGCTCGTCCAGGACGGCGCCCAGCAGACCAACACGACCGCGGATCAGTTCGAGGCGAATTCGTCGCCGCGGGGAGATAGTCATGACCAGAATCATCGGTGGAATCGCAACGACGCACGTGCCCTCGATCGGCAAGGCGATCGCGGAGAAGAAGCAGAACGACTGGTAGCGACTTTTTCGAGGGCTCGACTACGTTCGCTATTCGCGGGCATGCGAAAAGCCGGACATCGTCGTGGTGTTTCTCTGCCGGCATACCGGAACAACCTTAATCCTTTCGCGGTCATGGCCGGCGTCACTGTTCCCTTTTTCTCCGCTAGTCTAATTTAATTCTTCAACATTTTGACATGTCGGCCATGCGCGTTTGACGGACTTTGATCTAGATCAATTCGCCGGTTTTTTTTCTGCCTGACAGTAAATATTTATTTTTCACACCAACGAGGAGACAATCGAATGAGCACCTCGGAACCGACTATCAATGACATCCAGCGTTCGGTTCGCAACGCTGTCCGGCTTCACTGGCAGCTCTTCTTTGGCCAGGGCATCATTATGACTATTCTGGGAATCCTCGCGGTCATCTGGCCGCAGCTTTCGACCGTGGCGGTCGATGTGTACATCGGTTGGCTTTTCTTGCTGAGTGGAGTAGTGGGGCTGCTCACCATGTTCTTTGCGCCGAGCGTATCTGCATTCTTCTGGTCGCTTTTTACTGCAGCGCTCTCGTTGTTCGTCGGTGTCTTGTTGCTCTGGCATCCCACTGAGGGCGCCATATCGCTAACGCTCGTGTTGATTGCTTTTTTCGTCGCTGAAGGAATCTTTCAGATTGCCGCGTCCCTCAGTTATCGCGCGGCGTTCCCTGACTCATGGGGATGGATGCTGACAAGTGGCATTGCCGACCTAATCTTGGTCGGCGTGATGGTCGCTGGATGGCCCGGCACAGCAAGCTGGGCTTTAGGGCTGATCGTCGGGGTGAACCTTGTAACCTCGGGCATAGCGCTCGTCATGGTGGCAATCACTGGCCGACGCTTGGTCAGGACAGCACAAAAAGCGTTCCAATAGGGCCTTCGCAATCAAAGCCGTGGCCGGTATCGGCCAAAATTATAGCGAGAAGACGAGTGGAAGGAGAGCCTCATGAACAAGATGCTACTTGCAGTCTTCGACAACGACACCGCTGCGTTCGAGGGGTTGAAGGCCCTGAAGGATCTGCACGACAGGGGCGATGTCACGCTTTATTCATGGGCGGTTGTTGCCAGGGATAAGAGTGGAAAACTTGAGCTTAAACAACAGGCCGACCGCGGGCCGGTCGGCACCGCCCTTGGGATGCTAACGGGTAGTGTGATCGGGCTGCTGGGGGGGCCGGCAGGCACGGTTATAGGCGCTTCGCTTGGCGGATTGAGCGGGCTCTTCTTCGATCTCGATAATGCCGACGTCGGGATCGCATTCTATGGCGACGTTGTGAAAACCCTGACGCCGGGCAAGACAGCCGTATTGGCGGACGTGGATGAGACCTGGACGACACCGGTCGATACCCGGATGCGCGAGCATGGCGGCATTGTTTCCAGGCGCTTCCGTTCGGAAATCGCCGAAGATCAGCTCGTCCGTGAGAGTGCTATTTTGGAAGCCAGCCTGAATGCTCTCGACGAGGAGTTCGGGCAAGCAAGCGCCGAAAACCGCGCTGCAATTCAAGAAGAGATCGAAGACACCAAGAAGCAGCTCAAAGCGACGCAGAGTCAAGCAAAGGCGAAGCTGGATCAGGCAAAGGCCGAAATGGACGCAAAGATCAAGACGCTACAGGCGCAGGCCGAAGGAGCGAGCGACCGAGCTAAGGTTGGGATCGACAAACGCATCGCCGCTACCAAAGCTGATTTCGATGTGCGGTCAAAAAAACTCAATCAGGCTTGGCAACTGACGAAAGAGGCGCTCGCGGCATAGCATCGCGGACAGCGAGCTCGCGAACGCACAAGCTTGCTCCTGGTCTGTGCTGGCCCAGTCCGATCAAATTTCATGCCGCTCGTCGCATTGCCGCGCAATTACCCCAGCGGAAACGAGCAGGAGAACGGTCGATGAATCAGATGATAGCTACGGTCTTCGAGAACGAAACCGCCGCACTCGACGGGTTGCGCGAACTCCGGGATTTGCACCGCGAGGGCGGCGTCTCGCTCTATGCATCGGCCCTCATCGTGAAGGACAAGTCGGGCAGAGTCAGCGTCAAGCAGGGCGCTGACCAAGGGCCGGCCGGCCTCGTCATCGGAATGCTGGCAGGCGGGCTGGTCGGCGCTCTCGGAGGACCCGCGGCCGTGCCGCTGATCGGCTACATCGGCGGCTTGGCCGGTTTGCTCTTCGACATGGGAAGATTCGGCGTTGACCTGAGGTTTTTCGATGATGTCGCCAAGGCGCTCACGGCCGGCAAGGCGGCGGTGTTGGCCGAGGTGGAGGAGAGTTGGAGCAGCCTTCTGGACGACCGAATGGGCAAGCACGGCGGCACGGTCTACCGGCGGTTCCGCGTCGATGTTGTCGAAGATCAGCTTGTCCGCAAAACCGGCGCCCTCGAAGCAGACCTCGATGCTCTTCAACACGAGCTCGATCGCTCGGGCGCCGTTGACAGTGCGGCAATCGAAAAGGATATCACTCGGATAAAGCAGGAGATCAAGGCGACGCAAGATCAGGCGAACACCAGGCTTGCGCAGGCCACAGCAGAAATGAACGCGAAGATGGAGGCTTTACAGAATCAAGTCAAAGACGTGAGTGGTCGAACAAAGGCGCGGATCGAGAAGCGCATCGCTACGGTCCGTACGGACTTCGAGGTTCGATCCAAGAAGCTCGATCGGGCTCTGAGACTCGCGAAGGAAGCGCTGGCCGCATAGGCCATTCGAGGGTGGAGGAACCGAAATAAAACCGCTCTCGCTTTGACTTTTTAGGCGCTAAGCACAGGACAGTCTACCAATCGAGGGTGAAGGTGCTGCCATGGACATGTTTAGCTACATCATTTTCTTCCTACTGATCGTCTCCACGCTGCAACCGCTACTGCAGGCGCGCTACCAGGCGATGCAGCGGGCGCGTCAGATAGCCACTATTCAAAGGGAACGCGGGTCACGCGTTATCACGATGATCCATCGGCAAGAAACAAGAAGTTTCTTCAGCATCCCTGTTTCGCGGATGATCACCCTTGAAGACGCGCAGCAGATCATCCCAGCCATTCAGCAGACTCCGTCAGACAAACCTATCGATCTCATTCTGCATACGCCGGGCGGAATGGTGCTTGCAGCGATGCAAATCGCGCGCGCTATCAGAGCGCACCCGTCGAAAGTCACGGTTCATGTTCCTGTTTATGCGATGTCGGGCGGAACTTTACTCGCGCTCGCGGCAAACGAGATCGTAATGGATGACTTCTCAGTCCTCGGCCCGATCGATCCGCAAATCATGGGTGTGCCGGCTGCCGGATTTGTCGAAGTCAAAAATCTAAAGCCGATTGGCGAAGTCAATGACGTCACCTTGATGTTTGCAGGCATTAGCGAAAAAGCACTGAAGCAAGTGAAAGCGGGTGCGCTCGAATTGATCGGCGACCGCCTGCCTTCCGAAAAGGCTATCGCGCTGGTCGACAAGCTGGCGGGCGGACAATGGACGCATGACTATGCGCTGACGGCGAAGGAAGCACGTGACCTTGGGCTGAATGTAAAGAGCGGCATACCTGCGTCGGTGTTGGAATTGTTGCAGTTTTATCCGCAGCCAGTAAAAATGATACCATCTGTCGAGTTTCTGCCGTTGTCGCCGTCTCGGCCTCGACCTGCTTGACCGACGCCTACTAGGGGAAGCGAACCATGTTTCCAGTCCAAGACGAAACGCGGCGGCCATCTCGCTTTCCAGTCATCACCATCTCGATTATCGGGCTGAATGCGGTCGTTTTCATTGTCGAACTGATCGGCGGCGACGATTTTGTAACCCGCTGGTCGGCAATCCCTGCTGACATCATAGCCGGGCATCACCTGGAGACCATCATCACGTCCATGTTCATGCATGGAAGCTGGTCGCACATTATCGGCAACATGATATTCCTTTGGGCATTCGGCCCGGAAATAGAAGACGCGATGAACCCGACGCGCTACGCAGTCTTCTATATGGTCGGCGGCATAGTCGCGATGCTGGCTCAAATCTTGGCTGATCCAAGCTCTAGCGTCCCAACACTCGGCGCAAGCGGAGCGATTGCCGCCGTTATGGGTGCGTTTCTGGTTACTTACCCGCGCGACAAGATTCGCACGATCATCTTCTTCGGGCTCTTCATCCAGGTCACGTTCATACCGGCCGCACTTCTCATCGGGCTTTGGTTTGTCATTCAACTTTTCAGTCTTGGCACAATTGCAGACGTCCAATCCGGCGGTGTCGCCTACTTGGCCCATATCGGAGGTGCGATTTTCGGAGCCATCACAGCGCGCCTGTTCGAGGATCCCAAGCGGTTAGCCAGACAGCCTAGCCGCTTAGATAGGTCATTTGGCGCGTGACAGCAAACGAGTCGGTAGAGCGACGCTTGGGCTCGGGCATTCTCACATCGGTACGCCGCATGGGATGCTACGGCAAATCGCGTGCTCGCGTTGGCCGAACGCACACAGGACTGCCAAACTTGGAAGCCGATTGGCCGACGTATTCCAATTAATTTCAAAAGTGGGCGCTGATCCATTTTGCGCCGTGGACCATTTCCCAGGTCAGCCCTAGGTCGACTGCAAGCATGACGAATCCTAAAAGGAGACTGAACGAGAGTATCAACCCATCCTCTTCGAGATAGGCCAGCGCGATCAGGCCGATTAAAGCGGCGGGGAGGATATTGCTAAGTGGTATCGGATTTAACATCATTCTCATACTGAGCATGACGACTGCGATTCCGACAACAAGTTTGGTTGCCTTCAGCGGGGTTGGGCAGCGCGGATGAACGATCTTCTCCAAATGTTTTAGCATCGGGACGGTGCGTTCTATGGCGACCCCGAGGCGCTTCGTGGGCAAGGGGCGGCCGGCGATCCAGTGTGGAAAACTGGGCGCGGCGCGGCCGGCAATCATCTGAAACGCCACGACAATGAGCAATGGCCCAGCTACGACGCAAATTCCCGGTGCCACGGCCGCAATGGATAGCACGAGCATGAGGAGGCCGAATGACTGCCTGCGCAGGCGGCTCAACAGCCACTCCAAGGTAAAGTGATCCGCTGGGGCCTCGTCATGCAACTCCTGGATGATGAGCGAGGCGGGGATGAAAGTCGCTTCGGGTCGGTTCTGCGACAGTTAAGGCTCCTGATTCCCGCTCGGCGGCCAACGCGCCGGAACCCCCTATCTGAATTCTTTCAGATCGAGGATGTATTTGCCCGCACTCTCGAGCCGGCGTCATTCTAGGCGCCGCAGGAGCATGAGCCAGCAAAAATCACCAAAACTCGACAAAGCTTCCGTTCCTCGACCTAGGGTACAATCTTGCATCCGACGCAGAGGCATAAGAGCCATAATTAGTGGCGACCGCCCTTCGTATTTTTGAGCCGCCCCTTTTTGGAACGATTTGCCGAGATTTGGAAGGCTTCAATATGCCACTGCAGCGGCAATGGCGTATTAGTTTTGGCCTATAACGTGCTGCCAATTGGAGGTTCCATCATGGGAAGGCATGAAAGCATCAAGCTCAAAGATAGCACAAAGATCAAAGATGCGCTCGATCAAGCCCGAGAAGCCGCGCAAGAGCTGCATGGACGGATAAGCGATGCAGCGGCAAAGCGCGGCGGGGCCGCCAAGGCTGACCTTGAGTCCATTTCGCAGAAGGCCAAGGCAACCGTGGAGTCGGTCAAAGCCTCGATGGGCGCACAACACGAGGCCACAAAAAAGCATCTTACGGATGCCGTCACCAATCTCGAGGCGGCGCACAAGCACGCCGCCGAGGGTTTGAAGAGTTCCGGCCAGGCATTCGAGACCAAAATCCGGCAAACGCTCGCCGACGCCCGCGCTGGCGTCGACGAGATCAGCGAAGCCATTGCCGCAAAGCGTTCGGCCCAATCCAAGAAAAAGTAGGAGTGTTCCATGCGCAATTACATCGCTGTGGTTTTCGACAACTCAAGCAAAGCTTACGAAGCTTTGCACGCGCTCTGGCAGCTCGATCACGAGGATGAAATCACCGTACACGGAACCGCCGTGGTCCATCGTGACAATTTGGGCCAGTTCCAAGTCGATACAAAGGAGACCCATCCCGCCCTGGCTACCGCCGTTGGCGTCGGCATTGGTGCCTTATTGGGCGCTCTGGCCGGCCCGGCGGGCGCAGCTATTGGCGCCGGTGGCGGAGCGGCTGCCGGCGCCGCGGCGGGAGGCGTGTCCGGCCTTGTGGCTGATGCCGCTCGCTCGGACGCTCGTCATCAAGCAGGTGCCGAGACAGGGTTTGTTCTTGGTGATGGCCAATCGGCGCTAATTGCCGATGTGAGCGAAGACTGGACGACGCCGATAGACGACAAGATGCGCAGCCTTGGCGGAACGGTGTATAGGCGCGCCAGAAGTGCCGTCGAAGGCGACGTTTGGTACGACGAAGGGTACTACCCATACGGATATTACCTGTATCCGTATGAGTACGTTCCGCCATACGCGCGATACTATGATTACTGATAACCCGATCTAAAGGTCGCCTTGGCGCCGGGCTCGGCGCCGAGGTGGATTTTTAGCGGCGGCCGAAAGCAACTGATTGTCCAAGAGGGCCGGCCGCGCAAGGCGGAGCCGTGCGATGGACAGCGTCCAAGTTGTTACGGTGCAGATTCCTCGAGACCTAGTGCAATACTGGGGTTGGTTCCTCGCTTTCGGGCTCGGATTGGTGGCGCTTGGCATCGTGGCCATTGTGCGATGCTTCACCGCCACGGTCGTTTCGATGTTGTTCTTCGGATGGCTGTTGCTGATTGGGTGCGGTATCGAAGTCGCCCAGGCCGTTATGGTCGAGCAGTGGGCCGGTTTCTTTTATCATTTGCTGGCAGCGATCCTCTTCGGGGTGACAGGGTTTCTCTTTGTCACGAGACCGAAGATCAGCGCCGAGGTGGCGACCATCGTCATGGCGATGTTTTTCATGATTGGCGGGCTGTTTCAATTGATCGCCAGCTTCATTGTTGTTTCGCCAAACTGGGGCTGGCAGGTAGCAGACGGCATCATCACTTTCGTGCTGGGTGGATTGGTATTTGCGCAATGGCCTGCCTCGGGAATCTGGGCGATCGGCTTGTTCATCGGGATTGATCTGATTTTCTACGGCTTCGCCTGGATCGCGCTTGCGATTGGTATACGCTCGATGTGAAAAGGAAGGCTGGCTCCCGGCAGGGGGCGGCCGGCCTGCAAAAGCTGAGCTAGCCTCGATCCCTTAATCGGAGGAAGTGGTGACCAAGGACGCCGTACTGCTGCAGGAATTGAGGTCTCTCAAAGAGGAGCTTTCAGCCGCACGCCAGGCGCCCTCGGCACCGTCCGAGGATCGTACATCCGCAAGCAACGGGAACGCCGCGCCTGTCGGCAAGCCCGAGGTTACCGCAGACCAACGGCAACTGCATGGTGATCTTCACGAGTTCATGGACGAAATCACAAAATTGATTGAGGATGCCGAGAAGAACGTATTGACGCATTCTACTGCGAGCGTGATAGGCGCCATGATTGTGGGCATATTGATAGGTCGTTTTCTGGGGCGGCACTAGGACTTGCGACATGATTGACGATTTCGTTCGTGACCTTCGCGTGCTACAGAAAGCCGACTCCCTGATCGTGAGAATATGGCTAAAATTCACGCTGCGCCGGTCCGGCCTCTTTACATTTGCGGGTCTGATCGCGCTGTTCGGCCTCGGAATGACAAACGTTGCGGGTCTATATGCATTGCAGGCATCGACGGGCCCTGCTTGGGCGGCTGCCCTCATCGCCATAGGCGATTTCGTTATCGCAGCAATAATCATGCTTCTGGGCATCAGTTCACAGCCTGGCTCCGAGATCGAAACGGGACTAGACCTTCGCAAGATGGCGATCGAATCCATTCAAGCGGACGCGCGCGATCTAAAGGCAACCATTGATGGGTTCAGCCAAGACATCGAACAAATCAAAGATGCCATAGCGGGCCTCGTCAATAGCCCGTTGGATGCCGCTGTGCAGAAGCTCCTGATTCCTGCTGCTACATCCCTGGTGAGAGGGCTCCGCTCGAAGAAGGATCAAAGTTAGAAAGGCGACTGTTTCTGCTTTCTGATCAGTCCCTGTCGCCATCGGTCAACACTCTTCCGGTCGGACGCTTTATCTAAATGCGTGGCTTGGGCGGTGTCACCCCGGGCTGGAATCGTGCCATCTTCGCCTGCTGCTATGAGGGGGATGTCGGCTAGTCGAGATGATAGTGCTCGAAGAACCAGCGTTTCACGATGTAAACGGAGACAAGATAGGCGCCGGTTACAAGGGCCAAAGCGCCGATAACTGCGGCGGGTAGCGGGACGAAGCCGAGCCAAGCTGCCAATGGCGAATAAGGTAGCGCCACGGCCAGGGCGAATGCCAAGAGTGTCGTTGCCACGAGTGCCGGATGCGGGGGGTCACGCAACGGATGAGCCGTACGGATGATGAAGATCACAAGGGTTTGGGTCGAGAGCGACTCGACGAACCAGCCGGTGTGAAACAGGTTGTCTGCCGCATGAAATCCCCAGAGCAGCAGACCGAAAGTGACGAAGTCAAAGATCGAACTTAGCGGTCCGAACACGAACATGAACTTGCGGACGATGTCGAGGTCCCAATGGCGCGGCTTCGCTACCATCGCGTCGCTGACGTTATCAAGCGGGATCGTCGCCTCCGACAAATCGTAAAGCAGATTGTTCAGAAGAATCTGGGTTGGCAGCATTGGTAGGAAGGGCAGAAAGAGCACGCCTCCCGCCATGGAGAACATGTTGCCGAAATTCGAGCTTGTCCCCATCATCATGTATTTGAGGATGTTGATGAAGGTCTTACGGCCTTCACGCACGCCGTCCGCGAGGACCCCAAGATCCTTGCGTAGGAGGATGATAGCGGCTGCTTCCTTGGCGACGTCGACGGCGGTGTCCACTGAAAAGCCGACGTCGGCGGCATGCAGCGACGGCGCGTCATTGATCCCGTCGCCAAGATAACCGACGACATGGCCCTTGCGCCGCAAGGCGGTGATGATGCGGGACTTCTGGGGCGGCGTGACCCGGCAGAACAGGGTCGTGTCTTCCAGCCTGGCCGCAAGCGCCTCGTCGGTCAGGGCCGCCACCTCCGCGCCTGTGAGTGTCCCGGTCGACTTCAGACCAAACTCGCTGCAGACATGCCGGGTGACCTCTTCATTGTCGCCAGTCAGCACTTTCAAGGCGATGCCCAGATTGGCGAGGGTGCTCAGCGCCTCGCGAGCCCCGGCCTTCGGCGGATCAAGAAAAGCCAGGAATCCCGCAAAAGTTAGGCCTGTCTCATCGGCGATGTTCGCCTTCTCGCAGCTCGCTTCGACCTCCCGCCACGCAACTGCCAGAACACGGTAGCCCTCAGCACCGAGGCCATTGAACGTCGCCTCAGCGGTTTTGCGCGCGCTGGCGTCGAGCAGGCGCGCTGGCGCTCCCTGCTGTTCATAATCAGCGGCATGATCGAGGATGTCTTCCGGGGCCCCCTTTACGATCAGGAGACGTCTGCCTCTCCCTTCGACAAGAATCGAAACCCGCCGCCGCTCGAAGTCGAATGGCACCTCGTCGATCTTGCGCCAAGCCGCGAGATCGACCTTGCCGGCCGTAAGAATCGCGTCGTCCAGCGGGCTCTTGAGCCCGGTCTCAAATGCCGCGTTGAGCTGCGCCATTTGCATCACCGTGTCGCTGTCATGGCCGGTAAGATCCAGTTCACGGATCAGCTTGATGCGGGCTTCAGTGAGCGTTCCGGTCTTGTCGCTGCAAAGTACGTCCATGCTGCCGAGATCGTCGATAGCAGACTGACGCTTCACGATCACCTGCTTGCGCGCCAGCCGAATCGAGCCCCGCGCAAGAGTGACCGACACGATCATCGGCAAGAGCTCGGGTGTTAGGCCGACAGCGAGTGCCAACGCGAACAGAAAGGACTCGAGCAGTGGTCGATGGAACATGATGTTGACGAGGACAACAAAGAGGACAAGAAAGGCGGTGATCTTTACAATCATCATCCCGAAATTTTGGATGGCGACTGAAAACGCGGTCGGCGGCGAGGGTTTCTGCAGGGTGCCGGCGATCGAACCGAGCTGGGCTTTCGGTCCGGTCGCGACGATCAGCGCTTTGGCGGTTCCGCTCACCACAGAACTTCCCATGAACACCATATTGCGCGGCAGCGTGCTCTCGCGTGCGACCGCACCGGCTCCGGGCACCGTGTCCTTTTCGGCTGGATAAGCTTCGCCGGTGAGAGCGGCTTCATCGACGTACAGGTCGCGGGATTCCAGCAGCCGGGAATCGGCTGGAACCAGATCGCCAGCCGCAAGAAGCACAACATCACCCGGCACAATCTCCGCCACCGGCACCTCGACCGGCTGCCCGTCGCGAAGCGCCTTGGCGGAAAGCGCAACCTGCTTTTGCAGTTTCTCCGCAGCGTTTTGAGCCTGGTATTCCTGGGTCACGTCGAGGATAACTGACATGAGCACGATGGCGGCGATGATGACGAAGCTTGAAATATCCCCTGTGAACGCCGATACCGCTGCGGCGAATAGTAGAATCAGCACCAGCGGATTGCTGAACCGCTCGCCAAAGGACGACAGCAGACCTTTTCGTTTGGTCGACTGCACTCGGTTTGGACCAACTTTCTTGAGGATACAGGAGGCGTCAGCCGTGCTGAGGCCGCTGGTCTTGGAATGCAGCCGCTCGACGAGTTCGGGGAGTGACACAGTCGTCAGCTCCGATATTTCCGGGGCCGCTTGCTCGGCGGAGTGCTTCGTCGTGGGCTGCAGTGCGGCTGTGTTACTTGGCAAGATGGGATTAGCTCCTAAAAGGCTATCCTAGAGCGGAAGTCATTAGCGCATGCGATTCCGAAGTCAAACCCCCTCTCGCCGGTGTCAAAACGCTCGGCCGCGCACGGCAGCAAGTGCGGCGGCCGCCGACTCACATTTTCTTTACATGGCTAGCAGTGGGATTGCCGAGCTAAGTTGGCCAAATCGAGATAAATTGTTATTAATTTGGCGATGATGCGGATAGCGCACTGAACTCGCGACTGCGACGATGCGTCCGGGAGAGGCTTGATACCAAACCGGTGCGGGCCCTCAGGGCTTGGCGCGCATCAGACCGGTTTTCGCGGAGCCTTTGGATGAAGGAGGCCATCTCAATGATCAGGAAAGATGAAGAATTTACTGCACTCAGTAATAAACTTGACGACCTGTCACGACGCATCGATGCGCGAAAGCGAGAATTCGAGCAGACGGGTGAATTTTCGGATGCCCATGAGGCGCTGATACGTGCAATCCGCCAACGGCATGACGAACTGAAAGCGCAGGTCGATGATGCAGCGCAAAGAGGCACCAAACGAGCTCTTGTAAGAGCGGAGATCATCAGAGATAACAGTTCGATTTTTGACGATCTGCTGCAATTGCAGGAACTGCTCGATGCAGAAGCCCTGAAAAAGCACGACGCAACGCACGAATGAGAATCGGAGGGGCCACCTGTAGAAAGTACGCGTGAGTTGTTTCTAGAAGGCCGGCGCGGCCGCCCCGCCCGCCGCCGGCCTACCTGCTACTTGCGGATCACGGTGCCACCGATCGCCGCCATTAGCGCTTCGAAAGCGGTCAGGCCGTCTTCATCAACTTCAGCCACGATGACAGCCTTTCCAGCCGTCAAGTTCCGCGAAATTTCCTGAGTGAACTTGCCTTCGTCACCTTCCTCCAGGAGATCGGCCGAAACGCCAACTAGCGCACCGCCTGTAGCGCCAATCGTCATCCCAAGTGGCCCCATTGGCAAACCGGCCAATCCACCAATCAAAGCGCCGACGACCGTCCCGCCAAGTCCTTCTTTAATGATCTTTTGCACTGAAAGCTGTCCGTTCGAGTCCTTTGCAACAATGCTGGACGCATAGAGCTTGATGCCGCCCTGCGCGTGTACCTTCTTGAGGACCTCAATCCCCTGATGGATCATCGATTCGTCGGGAAATTTAATGAGAACATACTTGCTCATCGTATATCTCGCAATTTTCCTGTTTGTGCGCGATCCTTCGACCGGGGTCGCTCAAGCCACTCTCGATGGCGGCGGCAGTCGAGGCGGCACCCGCGCCGGCAATCCGTTCGAACGGCCGCCGCGGTGCAGACTTATCGCAGGTCGTCGCATGACGACCTCTTCGATTTCCGCATGGCGAGCCGCGATCATATCAAACTCTCCACTTTCGATTAGCTTTGCCAGTGCATAGGCCCGCGTGATCTGAAGCAACCGTAGTCGCGGCGCAGTGTCGTTCACATCGGCAACGACGAGGGACTTCGCAATCAATTCCATCACGGGGTTGACGGGTTCGTTCCTTGAGGGAGCGTCGTCCGATATGATCGCCTCGGCTTCTGACGAGGTGAAACCGTTCGCAAAGATCGAAAGGCGACGCAGCACCGTCTGTTCAGCAGAGCTAAGCAAGTCATAGCTCCAATCGAGCGTGGCTCGCATCGAATGCTGCCTTGGCGGCGCCGTGCGACTGCCTTTAATAAGCAGACTTAAGGGGTCGCCCAGGCGGGCGGCGACGCCCCTGATGCCAAAGCAACTGACACCGCTGGCGGCTAACTCGATTGCGAATGGAAGCCCATCAAGGCTCCGGCAAACATCGGCCACGATCGGGGCGTCAGCATCACTAAGCGAATATTTCCCCAGCATCGCTGCCGCGCGGTCCACGAACAACTGGACGGCCGGGAAGCGCAGGGCCTCTTCTGCGCGGGTAACGATCGTCGCTGGCGGGGCTTCTAGACACGGCAGCCTGAAAACCCGTTCGCCCTCAGTACGCAACGGCTCACGACTGGTTGCCAGAACGTGTACGCCCTGCGCGCCCTTTAAAACTTGGGCGACAAAACCTGCTGCCACGTCGACAATGTGCTCGCAGGTGTCGAGCACAATCAGCATTTGCTTGTCCTTGAGGGCGGCAATCAGATCTGGAAGAAAATTCTGCGTTCGATTATCGAGTCCTAGCTCCGAAGCGAACACCGTTGGAAAAAATGACGGATTGGCCACCGACGCCAGATCTAACAGCCTTATGCCATCATGGTAATCTTGGATGCGTTGCTGCGCGATGGCCAACGCGACGGACGTTTTTCCGACACCACCCGGTCCAACGAGCGTGAGAAGACGGTCGCAAGAAAGCTGTGGTGATAGGCTGAGCACGACGTCTTCACGGCCGATCAATTGCGTGACTGGTGCAGGTAAATTGTATGCGTTGCCAATCAGGGCAGAACGTGTATGGGAGGGCTCCAATTCGTTGGATATTTGAACCGGCGCAACGAAGCGATAACCCCGTCCGGGGATGTTGACCAAATATCGATGGTTGCCGCGACCTTCGGACAAGGCGCGTCGCAAGGCCGCGATATGGACAGTAAGATTGGCCTGTTCGACGAAGGTGTGCGGCCAAACACGAGCCATGAGCTCGTCTTTGCTGACCAGCTCGCTCGGTCGCTCGACCAAGGCAATGAGGATGTCCAAAGCGCGGCTGCCAATATGAAGCGGCTTTCTGCCTTTCAGAAGGAGGCGCTGCGCAGGCATCAGGTGAAACGGGCCAAAACGAATTATCCGCTCGCTATCGAGATGGGCACCGATCTTTGATGGTACGCTACATGAAGCCCTTTGAGTTCGGTCGATCATGATCGTGACTCCGGCTGACAACGCCATGTGGTGAGTTTCTGCTTCGGCTCTGATTGACCCAAATGTTTGCACCCGTCTCTCGTACAGATGAAATGCGTTCGAATTCTTTGCTTGAAATGACGCTAAAATTAACCCTACGGTGAACATTCCCGAAGCGAATTGATCTAAATCAAGGACCCCAGGGCTCATCGGTGCGCGCGAAAGTGGTTGGATGCCTGAAAAGCAATCCGTTAGCACGGATTCTGCCTGGCTGGATCGTGAGGTGTAAATTGTTACCTAGCGGTCATCAGCCTGTTCTGACGGCGATTGCCTCTATCTCAACGGCTAGGGTCGATATACGTTCGTTACGGTCGAACAATACAGAGGCGCGCAACGTCTTCGGGGCGAGCAGCGGGAGAAGCGCCGAATTCTTTTCGGGTGCGAAATTAGTTGGCTTCGGAATCAAAGCTGGCAGCCGAGATGTCCGACGTGACACGAATAAGGTAGTGAGCGATGCGGGCTGCGGTGATGACGGAGCCGTCGAATCTTCGCGGAAGCAGAGCCATCGCGCGCAGGAGACGCGTTACGGAGACGAAATACATGTTGGCCGCAGCATGTTCGAAGCCCGTCGCAACAAAGGCCGAGATCGAATGATTTAGACCGACATTGACATGCCGGCGAAAACGCGGATTTGCGCGCGAGGCTTATTAGCCACGCTGACCACGGGCCTTGTCCACTGAGGGCTTAAGTTAATGGGGTATCGTGAACTCTGTTGGCCGCCGCGGTTTTTTCGTTTTGCGCCGCAGTGCGAATCGCATTGACCATTGGCTGCAGATCGACCGCCGCGATCGTCATGCGGCCAATCATGCCGTACGGATCGAACTTCATGTAGATAGTAATAGGCCACGAATCGGAAACAGCGCCTTCCTTTGTGGATTCCAGCGACAGTTCGCCGAGCAGCGTCACGTCATATCCGCTCACAATCTCGGTCGTCACACAGAGTCCCTGCCTGAGGTCGTCATAAATGCTCTTGAGAACCCGCGTCGCATCTTCTCGTCCACAGACCTGCAAATCGCCGCCAACTCTACCGAGATCGCCAACCAGGCTAAAGTCGACCGATCCCAGCCTGACGAAAAGAACGACATCCTCGGCAAGAAGATCGTTCCATCGCAGTAAGTTCCAGTCCCGGAGTACATGCTGGATCATGTTCCTCGCTTGCGCGAGATTTTCCGCGTCGATCTGGCGGGACGGATCCGCGGCCGACATTTGGTCATTCCTTGACTTGGATTCACCCAACGAACGTTCGGTCATCGTCGATTGAAAGAGCCGGCAGCGCGGCGCGCAATTGTAGAATCAGGACCACCATGGCCGTTGCAATGGATGAAGGCCATGAGAGACGCGTAGGCGACGAATAGTAACGACATCTCTCGACTCAAGCACGTCAGAGCTTATGTGGCTGCTCGCGTGAGGGAGCGCGCGAAACCGCGAGCCTCCATTGCCACAACGACGACGGCGACGCCCGAGGTCAACAAATTGACGCCAACGATGAGACCGAGGGTCCAACCGGCGCTGCTAGGCCAGGCGAAAATGATGATCGCGGCAAGGAGTAGATCGGTGATGCCACTTGCAAGCATCCAACCCCATGAGCCCGGCACCACATCTCGGTATGTAAACGACGCGATGATCTGGAAAATCCCCTCAGCGATAAAGAATGCAGTGAGCACGATCGTGAGCGAAGTCGTCCCCGTCGCCGGCTTCCAGATCAATAGCACGCCGACTACCAGCGCTAGAGCTGCTGTGAGCAGCGTCCATAAGAATGCCGGCACGTCGCGTGCTGCAAACATGGCAACGAAACCGACGATGCCGCTAATGAAGAACAGACACCCGATATAGATGTCGACTGCAACACTGGCCACGTATGGTTGGGCGATAGCGAGGCAGCCAAGAACGACCATGACCAGCCCTTGGAATAGGAAAAGCGCCCAATGCATACGCAGCGCATTTCTCACGGCATTTTGCATTTCACTGATACTCGAGTCTCTAGGCATGGAACTCCTCCAACAAGCAAGCCTTCGACTACGCAATCGTTAGACGATCATAAGCTCGTAAATCTGGGATAGCCGAGTTAACTCTGCCAAATCCCGGCAAATCTTTATTAATCGCGTGCGCCGGATCTCCGGAGGAAGCACGCAGTTTGCGCAGCGCTCGTCGGCTGTCCGAATTTCCGTGCGCAAGGCGCCCGAAGTTAAATTCGCTTCGGAACTTTTTGCGGAGATTTGGCCGGCTTCACTTTGGGTCGACCGCAAAATGGTGCAAACAGAGAGCGCCGGTAATTCGGATACCCGTACTCGTGGCTCCAGAGCCAGAGTTCGCTGCGTGAAAGCATTAACTGGGTGATCGCACCAGGGAAGTCGGGGAGCCCAGTCGGAGTTTGCGCGCGAATTATTGCAAGTGGATTTGCGCAGAGGAGAAAGAACCCATGCCCAAGCTGCGATTTTGGAAATCGTTGACCACGTGCTTCTTCATATTAATCTCTACCGTATGCCTGGCTGAAGCTCAGGCGCCAGTTCCTGAACCAGTCACCGATCAGGAAACCCAGCTTGGACTCGCGGTCTACAATGAACTGCGAGACAAAGGGGAGATCATAACGTCCTCCCCACTTTACGAGAGCCTGAAACCTATCACAGAAAGGATTTCTCGGGTCGCGCAGCCCCGCTACCCGCATCCGTTCAAGTTCTTCCTGGTCCACGAAAACAGACCGAACGCCTTCGCGACGCCCGGTGGAAACGTCTATGTGGTGGACTCTTTACTATACTTCGTCAAGAACACCGAGCAACTCGCGGGAACGCTGTGCCATGAGGTGTCGCACACAATTCACCGGGACGCCGTCAATCGACTAAAAAAAGAAAAAAAGATCGGAATAGCCGAGATCGGCGCTGCGCTATTGCTAGGACCGGATGTAGCTCAAGCGCTCGCTATTATGATGATCGGAGACCTGCATTCACTCGCGTACTCGCGCCAAGTCGAATCTGCCGCCGATGTCACTGGATCGGACATTTGCGCTGCCACGGGTTACAACCCGTGGGGCTTGGTATGGTTGTTTAAGGAGTTCCAGAATGCAGACCCAAAACAAATTCCGGAGCTGTTGTCCGATCATCCGGCAAACGGGAGCAGGATAAAAACACTTGAGAAGCACTTTCGTGACAACCCGAGCATTTTCGGCAAATTCAATCCGGATGAGAAAGCGGCGGCGACTCCGCTCATCGTATCCAAAGATGCCCCCGAGCAGTTCCTACCTCCGGAAAACCCGCCGGAAAAGAAAAGCCTTCCGGAAAACCAATAATACGAGATGGCCGCCGAAATCGCGGATCGTTCGCGCCCTAGCTGTTAGCGCAAGGCACGACTGGCTCATGGAACAGGTTCGCCGCGCCGCTAGGCTGGCGGGGAACGTACCGTGCGCAAAATCCCCGCAATTCGCCCATGGCCTTCCTCGTTTTCGACCCGACCTGAATGAAGTACGAATCGAAACTTGTATTGGCAATATATCGGTTCACTGGATATTGGATCACTGGCTAAGCCGAATAAAGCTGACAAATTTCAGCAAACGCCTGGTCCTCTCAGTCAGTCGCCGTCGCAACCTTAGATGCAGGGACTTGTGGGCTTACTGCGCAAGCCGATTGATGAGCCAAAGGGCCAGCGACAGCACGATGCTTACTTGGATGCAGGTAGTAATCGGAAAATAGAATGAGCCATGCTCGCCCTTGATGTAGATGTCCCCGGGCAAACGGCCGAGTCCAAGCTTGGCTAGAAACGGCCAAAGCAAGCCCACCGCCGCAAGGGTCACGCCGATAACGATGAGGATGCGTTCCATTGTGATCGATCTGCTCCATGATGATAATTCGTTTGCAGCTTAGAACTATTCTTAATTTACATGACACTGCCGGCCCAAGCGAGTAAACTCTCGCAAATTTAGGAAAACGGTTTAAATGACGACGCATCATGATGCCTACTGCGATCATTGCAATTCTTCTCTTCGGATTTGGCTTGATCGCTCAAGCAGTAGCCGTAGGTAAGCCGTTGACGTTCGATCGCTATGTCATGCTCGCTTTGCGCGATCCATCCGACCCGTCCGTTCCCATCGGCCCAGCATGGTTGCGCGAGGCAGCTCGTGACATAACGAGTCTGGGCAGCAACATTGTGCTCGGGATCGTAACGCTTGCGGTTGTCGGATATCTTTTCTTCGATGACAAGCCTGCGGTGGCTTCGCTGATGCTGATCGCTGTGGTCGGTGGCCTCGCGTTGAACAATCTACTCAAGTATCTCTTCGCACGGCCTCGTCCGCATCTTCTCACTCATGCGGCGCGAGTCTTTACCACGAGTTTTCCAAGTGGGCATGCCACATTATCAGCGATCGCCTATCTGACGATGGGAGCTCTGCTCGCGCAAACTCAGCCGTCACTCGCAATAAGCCTCTATTTCGTCTTACTCGCAATCTTTCTAACCGCGATCATCGGTGTGAGTCGGGTCTACCTTGGTGTTCATTATCCGACTGATGTCCTCGGCGGGTGGTGCATTGGGGCGGCCTGGGCCACAGGTTGCTGGGTGCTGATGATGTGGCTCCAAAGGGGAGGTCAACTGCCTATCCCCTCGTGATCGCTCGCAATGAACTAAGTATTCTCAAAGTTTTACTGGTCGATGCCGCAGGGCTGCGGTTGCTTCACTCTAACACGCGGATCGGCTCTGAGGAGTCGATTTCCGTACGCGGGCGATTGCGGCCGGCGCCGGCGGTGGGCACGGTCGAGGGCCGCGGCGCCGCCGGCTCGATCACCGACTCGCGCACCGGCCGCTTGCCCATCAGCAAGTCCTTGATCTCGTCGCCGGTGAGCGTTTCGAATTCGAGCAGGCCCTTGGCCAGCGTTTCCAGATCGGCGCGCTTCTCGGTGAGGATTTGCTGCGCCTCGGCGTAGCCGGTCTCGACCAGCCGCCTGATCTCGGAGTCGATCTTCTGCACGGTGGCCTCGGAAATGTTCTGCTGGCGCGCCACCGAATAGCCGAGGAACACTTCTTCCTGGTTCTCGCCGTAGGCGACGGTGCCGAGCGCGTCGGACAGGCCCCAGCGCGTCACCATCATGCGCGCGAGCTTGGTCGCCTGCT
>Ga0335081_10002073_pt1 | contig 31631 bp, 31 predicted proteins | sample Lox_Sample_35_FD_206713 | JGI IMG/M metagenome (GOLD analysis project Ga0335081, IMG submission 206713) | Soil microbial communities from Loxahatchee National Wildlife Refuge, Florida, United States - Lox_Sample_3.5 | ecosystem: Environmental > Terrestrial > Soil > Wetlands | place: USA...
CTGCAGCAGCAGCTGCTCTTGTGTAACGGCAAGGTGGGCCAGCTCGCGAAGCGCGTCGGCATGGAGCGCACCCATCTGTATCGCAAGCTGCGCTCGCTCGGAGTGGACTTCCGCACCATCAGCGACGACTAATCGCCGACGCGGATCACGATCGCATCCACGTCCGCCGACTGCAACTGCTTGCGGATGCGGTTGAGCTCATCGAGGTCCTTGATGGGACCGATGCGCACGCGGTGCCAGACGTCGGCATCGACCGCAACGCGCTGCACCTGCGCATTGATACCCTGAAGCGAGAGCTGCCGGCTCACCCGGTCGGCATCCGCCTCGTTGCGGTAAGAGCCAGCCTGCAGCACGTAGACTCCCGGCTTGTCGATCTTTGCCGTCGGCAGGTCGCGCTTCACATCGCGCTCCTTCTCCGGCACGACCACCTCGAAATTCGGCAGCATCTCGTAGAAGTCATAGCGGCCGGCGCCGTTGGCTCCAGCCTGCGCCGTCGCTGGATCGGCGGCTGCATCGGCGGCGGGAGCGCCGGCGTGCCGTGCCGGCTCAGGGCGCGGCGCAGCAGCGGAGCCCTTGTCCGCGTGGCGCGAGAGCGCAAACAGCGCGGAGGCTGCAACGATGCCCACGAACACTCCCATCCCGAACTCACGCCAGCGCCCGAGATCGAGGCTGGAGCGCGAGGGCTTCTTGTAGTCGCGCGCGCTCAAGCGGCTCACATCGTCTCCGGTGCCGACACGCCCAGGAGCGCGAGGCCGTTGCGGATCACCTGCTGCACGCCGAGCACCAGCACCAGGCGCGCATTGCGCAGCGCCGCCTCCTCCACGATGAACTGCTCGGCGTTGTAATACGTGTGCAGGGCGTTGGCGAGCTCGCGCAGATAGTGGGCGAGCATGTGCGGCGCGCGCGTCTCGGCGGCCTGCTCGAGAGCTTCCGGATAGCGCGTGAGCGTGTTCAGGAGCGCCTGCTCGTGCGCGCCCGCGAGCAGCGCCGCGTTGGCGAGACCCTGGGCGCGATCGAGTGTGAGTCCGCGCGTCGAGAGCTGCTTCATGACGCTCGCGACCCGCGCATGCGCGTACTGGATGTAGTACACCGGGTTCTCATTGGTACGCGACTTCGCGAGCTCCAGATCGAAGTCCAGCGCCTGGTCGTGACTGCGCATGAGATAGAAGAAGCGGCAGGCATCGTTGCCGACCTCCCCCCGCAACTGGCGCAGCGTGACGAACTGCGCCTCGCGCTTGCCCATCGGGATCTTCTCGCTGCCACGAAACAGGCTGACGAACTGGATGAGGTTCACCTCGAGACACTCGCCCGGCTCTCCCATGGCCATCAGGCCCGCGCGCACGCGCGCCACATAGCCGTGGTGATCGGCGCCGAGCACGTCGATCAGGAGGTCGAAGCCGCGCTCCCGTTTGTCGAGGTGGTAGGCGATGTCGGAGGCGAAGTAGGTCTTCTGGCCGTTCTCGCGCACCACCACCCGGTCCTTCTCATCGCCGAGCTCGGTTGCGCGGAACCACACCGCGCCGTCTTTCTTATACAGCCGTCCCTGCGCCTCGATGCGCGCCAGCGCCCGGTCAATCGCGCCGCTCTGCGCGAGCGTGCGCTCCGAGGTCCACGTGTCGAATCTCACACCGAACTCGCCCAGGTCCTCGCGGATATCCGCGAGCATGGCGCCCAAGGAGAGCGCCAGCACGCTGGCGAAGCCGTCCGCGCCGATGAGCTGCCGGCAGCGCGCGATCAATTCATCGATGTAGACCTCTTTATCGCCGGCGGGCGCATCGAGGGGGAGGCCTTCGAGCACGTGGGCCGCGGGCCGGCGCAGGGATTCTCCGCGCTCCTGCCGCAGAGCCTGCGCGAGCGGCAGCACGTAGTCGCCGCGATACCCGTTCTCGGGGAAGGGCAGAGCCTCGCCGCAGGCCTGCAGGTATCGCAGCCAGGTGCTGACGGCGAGGATGTCCATCTGCCGCCCGGCATCGTTGATGTAGTACTCGCGACTCACATCGAAGCCGACGATCGCGAGCAGATTGGCCAGGCTCGCACCATAGGCGGCCTGACGCCCGTGGCCGACGTGCAGCGGCCCGGTGGGATTGGCCGAGACGAACTCGACCAGGGTGCGCCGGCCGCGGCCGAAGTTACTCGCGCCGTAGCGGTCGGCTTCCGTGTGGATGCGTGCAAGCTCCCCGCCGAGCGCACCGGGAGCCAGAAAGAAGTTGATGAAACCCGCGCCCGCCATCTCGGCGCGCGCCAGGAGCGGGCTCGCCGGCAGCGCCGCGATGATGGCCTGTGCCAGCTCGCGCGGGTTGCGGCGCGCGGCCTTGGCAAACTTGAGCGCTGCGCTGGTCGCGAAGTCGCCGAACTTCGGATCGCGCGTGCGCTCGAGAGTCGCGTCGGCCGCTGTCGGTGGGAAGGGGAGCAGGCCTGCCGGCAGGCGCTGCAAGGCCTGCAGGAGGAGCTGCTCGAGCTGCTGCTTCAAGGGGAATTCCGGTCTGAAACGAGGCGGGCCAGTCTACCGAAATGCGCAGGCCAGCACCCGCGCCGCGACTCACTCCTCGGCTGTCTCGGCGAGCAGCCGCAGGTCGATGTCCAGGCGCCGCAGCCGCTCGCGCAGGCCCGGCCATTCTTCTTTAAGGAAGCGCGAGCGCTCGCGCTTCAGCAGCGATTCGCGCGCACCGCGCGCGACCACGAAACCCTCGCCGCGCAACGGCTGAATCAGGCCATCGCGGGCGAGCTCGTTGTACGCCTTGGCGGAGGTGAGGGGATTTACATCGAAGTCGCTGGCGAGCTGACGCACCGAGGGCAGCATCTGCCCTTCCGGGTAGGTCTCGTCGAGGATGCGCGCGACCACCGCGTCCATCAGCTGCCGGAAGATCGCGCGGTCTTCGCCCCACTGGTGTCGAAGCTTCCTCACACGCATACGATAACTTGACTCGGCTCCCGCGCCAATGTATTACTTACTTACTGTATTAGGTAGATACTACAGTGGTGCACATGGCCTCGAGTCCCCTGAAGCTGCGGCGGCCCCGGCCGGAATCGGTCGAGGCGCCTCGTTCCGACCCCGAGCCGGCGGGGCAGACAGAAGCGGCGCGGGCCGTGCCGCTGTCGCGCATGGACCGGCGCATCGAGCGCCCGGGCCCGACCCGCGAGCAGCTTCTCGCCGCTGGCGCGATCCTGCTGATCGGCGCTGCCGGCGTCTTCGCCTATGTGCGCTACGGGCTCTCGCGCAGCGCGTCCGTGCCCGCCGACCGCGTCGTCCTGTCTACGGTGAGCTCCGGGGAATTCCTCGACTACATCCCGGTCACGGCGAGCGTCGAGCCCCGGGAGACGGTCTATCTCGATGCCGTGGACGGCGGACAGGTGGCAGAGGTCATGACCGAGGAGGGTGCGTTCGTGAAGGCCGGGCAGCCGATCGCGCGGCTCGCGAATGCGAATCTGCAGCTGCAGGTGCTCAACAGCGAGGCGCAGCTCTCAGAGCAGCTGGATCGTCTTGCGAACTCCAAACTGCAGTTCGCTCAAAGCCGCCTCACGCATAACCGCGAGCTGATCGAAGCGCGCTTCCAGATGGGCGAGTCGCAGCAGAAGCTGGCACGCCTGACGGCACTGCAGGGCACGGGAGTCATCCGCCGCGCCGACGTGGAGGACGCGCAACTCGAACTCGACCGCGCGCGCGCGCTGCTCGCCGCCGAGCAGCAGGCCGAACGCGAGGACGAGGCGCTGCAGAACAATCAGATCCGCCAGCTCGACCAGACTGTCACCGGCTTGAACCGCAATCTCGAGCTGGCGCGGAAGAATCTCGACAACCTCGTGATCAGGGCGCCCTTCGATGGCGAGCTGACGCTGCTCGATGCACATCTCGGCGAGTCCAAGCGCCAGGGACAGCGCGTCGGGCAGGTGGACCGGACCGATGGCTTCAAGGCAGTGGCCCTGATCGATGAGCACTACCTGCCGCGCGTGACGATCGGCGAGCACGCCACGAGTGAAGCCGAAGGCGGTGCTCCAGCGCGCCCTCTGACCGTCACCAAGGTCTATCCGCAGGTCACCGACCGACAGTTCAAGGTCGATCTCGCCTTCGACGATCATGCGGCAAGCGCGCTGCGCCGCGGGCAGACGCTGCAGCTGCGCCTGGACATCGGCGGCCAACGCAAAAGCCTCGTCGTGGGCAACGGACCTTTCTACGATGACAGCGGCGGCCAGTGGGCCTTCGTGCTCGCGCCGGGCTCGCGCACCGCCAATCGCCGCGCCGTCCAGCTCGGCCGCCGCAATCTCGAGCAGGTGGAAGTGCTGCAGGGACTCGAGCCCGGCGAGCGCCTCATCACCTCCAGCTACGAATCATTCAAGAACGCCGACCGCATCGACCTCTCCGGGAGTACACCATGAACGCCGTGCTCGCCGAGCAACCCAGCCGCAGGCTGATCAGGCTCGCCAACATCCGCAAGCTCTACCGCACCCGCGATCTCGAGACGACCGCCCTCGATGACGTGAGTCTGGACATCGAGGAGGGCGAGTTCGTCGCCGTGATGGGACCTTCGGGCTGCGGCAAGTCGACGCTGCTCAACGTCATCGGTCTCATCGACGCGCCGACGAGCGGACGCTACGTCCTGAACGGCACCGATGTCGCGGGATTGCCGGAGAGCGCGCTCACGGACGTGCGCAAGCGCATGGTCGGCTTCATCTTCCAGAGCTTCAATCTCATCGACGACCTCACGGTGGAGGAGAACGTCGAGCTGCCGCTGCTGTATCAGGGCATGGCACGCTCGGCGCGGCGCTCACGCGTGCGCGAAGTACTCGAGCTGGTCGGCATCGACAGCCGCGCGCACCACAGGCCGGCGCAGCTCTCGGGCGGTCAGCAGCAGCGCGTGGCGGTTGCGCGCGCCGTGGTCGGAGACCCGAAGCTCATCGTCGCCGACGAGCCCACGGGCAACCTGGACACGAAAAACGGCGAAGACGTGATGGACATGCTCGCGACCTTGAATGAGCAGGGCGCCACCATCCTCATGGTCACGCATTCGCCGAGCCATGCGGACCGGGCGCACCGGCTCGTGAGTCTCCTCGATGGCCGCATCGTGCCAAACGTCGCAGCCGCGATATAAAACAGGGGAGCGCCATGCTGCGTCACTATCTGAAGACCATTGCCGCCAATCTCGCGCGCGCGAAACTCGTGACGCTGCTGCATGTGACCGGCCTGTCGGTCGGGCTGGCGTGCTTCATCGTGAGTTTCATCTTCATCGAGGAGCTGCGCACCACCGATGAGGGTTTCGCGAACGCGCGACGGACGGTGGCGATCACTCAGGAGCTGTGGATGGGCACCGCCGCGGTGCCGGTTGTTCCCGCCCAGCCTCGAACCGCTGCCGCCGTCTCGAGGTTCCTCCGCACCGATTTCCCCGCACTCGAGGCGGTGGCGCTGGCGTTGCCCGTCGGCCGGGCGAGCGTCTCCACGGGAGATCACAACGCCTTTGTGTACCAGGCGGCAGTTGACCCCCAGTTTCTGCAGATCTTCAGCCTGCGCTTCCTCGCCGGCGATCGCACCAATGCGCTCGCCGCAGCCGACGGCGCAGTCATCACGGCCGAGGCGGCACGACGTGTCTTCGGCACGGAGAATGCCGTCGGCCGAAGGTTGCTGTTCGCAAACCAGATCTGGGTGACCGTGAAGGCGGTCGTCGACGGGCCACCGCAACCCTCCCATATGGGTGATTCCGAGCAATCGTCGCTGCGCTTCGAAATACTGACCCGCTTCGACCCCAAGCAGCTCGGCTATGCGGCGGATGACTGGGATTCGCCCGTTGGCATCACTTACGCCCTGCTGCCGGCCAACGGCAGCCTGACACTGTCAGCGCTGCGTACCGCCCTCCGGGATTTCGGCGACCGGCATATGCCGCGCTCGCAGGGGCACTCCAGCTTCAGTGCGATTCCGGTGTCTTCGATCGAGCTCAGCACGCTCAATGCCCGGTTCGCAAACAGCGGGCTGTCGGTAACGACGAGCCTGTTGGCGCTGAATGCCCTGGTGCTTCTGGTCGCGTGCTTCAACTACGCGAGCCTCGCCTCCGCCGTGGCGCTGCGGCGCGGGCGCGAGATCGCGTTGCGCAAGGTGGTGGGCGCGCATCGGGCGCAGCTCGTGGTGCAATGCCTGCTCGAGGCGGGCGCGATCACGCTGGTCGCGCTGGTCCTCGCCGTCATCCTCGTTGCTGCGGCGACGCCGCTGCTCAATCGCGCGCTGCCTTACGCACTGCAACTGACGCAGCTGGCGCGACCGGAGTTCTGGCTCTTCCTGGTGTTGCTGCTCACGGGCACGACACTCATCGCTGGCGCCTATCCGGCGCTCGTGCTCTCGGGACTGCGTCCGGCGCTGGCCTTGCGCTCAGATGTTGCACGGACGGGCCCGCGCTGGGCATTCCGGGCGCTGGTCACGCTGCAGTTCGCCGTCACCGGATTTCTGATCGTGATGGTGCTGGTGGTGCGCGATCAGAATCGCCACATGGGCGAGGCGCTGCCCGGACTGCTGCGCAATCCCACCATTGCGCTCACGACGAGCCTGTTCGGCTCGGGCGTGCCGCAGGACACGCTGCGCACCGAGCTCGCCCGCTCTGCCTATATTCGCTCGGTCACCTTCAGCGACTATCTGCCCTGGGACTCCTCGCGCTGCTGCTGGATGTTCAACCTCACGCGCGCGCCGGATTCGGGACAGCGCCAGATCCAGGCGGCGGCCAATCCGGTTGGCCCGCAGTATTTTGAGACGACTGAGCAGCCGCTGCTTGCGGGTCGCGACCTCAGTCGCTCGCTCGGCGATCAGATCGACCTGCAGCGTGACGTCTTCTCGGGGCGCCGCTCGCTGCCGATCGTGATCGACCGCAGCCTGGCCGCGCTTTTGGGGTGGGGCGATCCAGCCGGCGCCATCGGCAAGACCCTGACCCGGCCGGCGCTGTGGGGCGGCGTACCGGACCGCTTGCTGATCGTCGGCGTGGTTGAGGATGGCGCGCCGCGGCTGACGGGGCTCGCCGGAACGGGAAGAAATCTGTACCTGCTCGCGCAGGATCCCGCGCAGATTCCTCTCGTGCGAGTTGATCCGGCTCACGTGCGCGAGGCAGTGGATCACATCAATCGCACCTGGAGCGAGCTCGCGCCGCGCTTGCCGCAGGAGCTGCGATTCGCGGATGGGCTCTTCGCGCAAGCCTATGCCACGTTCTCGACCTTAAGCACGGTGGCGACCGTGATCATGGCATTTGCGTTCGCCATCGCGCTCATCGGGCTCGCAGGCATGGCGGTCCACGTAACGACGGGGCGGCTGCGTGAGGTGGGAGTGCGCAAGACGCTCGGCGCCACCCCTGTGCAGATCGTGCGTCTATTGCTCTTCGACTTCTCGAAGCCCCTCGTCGTTGCGAACCTCATCGCATGGCCCTTCGCGTGGCTCGCGGCGCAGGCCTATCTCAAGCTCTTCATCTCGCGCGCGAGCCTCACGCCCTTCGCGTTCATCGCGAGTCTGCTCATCACGGTGGTGGTCGCATGCCTCGTGGTCGGCACGCAGGCGCTGCGAGCCTCGCGCGTCGAGCCGGCGCACGTGCTCAGATATCAATAACCGGTGGCATCAGTAGAGCTCGAGCGGATCCACGTCGAGACTGAAGCGCACGCGCCGCGCCGACGGCAGCTGCGTGATGCGCTCGATCCAGGGCCCGAGGAACTGATGCAGCGCTCCCCGATCGGGTGATTCGATGAGCAGCTGCGCGTGGTAGCGGCCCGCGCGCCTCGCCATCGCCTCGGGGACCGGTCCCAGGAGCTTCACGCGCTTGACGGCGCCCGCAGCACGACGCGCATCGGTGAGGAAGTCCAGTGCCGCATCCGCCTTGATCGCCGAGTCGCGCAGCGCGGCGAGCCGGCTGAACGGCGGCCACGAGGCCTGCGCGCGCTCGGCAAGCGCCGCGCGTGCAAAGCCGTCGTATCCCTCGTTGAGCAGGCTCTGCAGCAGCGGATGCTCGGGGAATTCCGTCTGGATGAGCACCTCGCCGGGCTTCTCGCCGCGGCCCGCGCGGCCGGCGACCTGCACGATCGTCTGCGCGAGGCGCTCGGGGGCGCGGAAGTCGGTGCTGAACAGGCCCTGGTCGGCGTTCAGCACGACGACGAGGGTCATGCCCGGAAAGTCATGACCCTTGGTGACCATCTGCGTGCCGACCAGGATTTTGGCGCTGCCGGAGGCGATGCGATGCATCACCTTCTCGAGGTCGCCCCTGCGGCGCACCACGTCACGATCGAGGCGCACGAGCGAGGCTTCGCCGAAGCGCTCTGCCAGTGTCTCGGCGATGCGCTCCGTGCCCTGTCCCACGGATTTCACGGCGAAGCCGCATTGCGGGCAGCGCTCGGGCAGCGCCGTATCGGCGCCGCAGTGATGACAGCGCAGCCGGCCCGCGGCGCGATGCACCGTGAGCCGCGCATCGCAATTCCTGCAGGGCGCGATCCAGCCGCACGCCGTGCACAAGAGCGTGGGCGCGTAGCCGCGACGGTTCAGGAACACGAGTACCTGGCTGTCGGCGCCAAGATGCCGCTCAATCGCCTGCAGTGCCGGCGTCGAGATGCCGGCGTGTGCCGGGTGCGCCCGCAGGTCGATGAGATGCATCTGCGGTGCCGGAGCGCCGTTCGCCCGGTGCGTGAGCGAGATGCGCGCGTAGCGTCCGCTCGCCACGTTGTGCAGAGTATCCAGCGCCGGTGTGGCCGACCCCAGCACGATGGGAACACCCGCACGCTGTGCGCGCACGACCGCGAGATCGCGCGCCGAGTAGCGGAAGCTCCCGTCCTGCTGCTTGAGCGATGCGTCGTGCTCTTCGTCGACGATGATGAGTCCCAGCTGCGGCAGCGGTGCGAACACGGCCGAGCGCGTGCCCAGAACGAGGTGCGCGCGCCCGCTGTGCGCCTCGCGCCAGGCGGCGAGGCGCTCCTGATCCGTGAGCGCCGAGTGCAGTACGGTGAGCGAGGCGTCGAAGCGGCCGCGGAACTGACGCAGCAGCTGCGGCGTGAGCCCGATTTCCGGCACGAGCACCAGCGCGCGCTCACCCCGCGCCAGCACCCGCTCAATGAGGCGCAAATAGACCTCGGTCTTGCCGCTGCCGGTGACGCCGTGCAACACGACCGGCGCGAAGCGCCCGAGCGAGTCGGTCAGGCTCTCGACCGCCGCCTGCTGCTCCGGCGTGAGCGGCGGACCGGCCTCGCGGGCGCGGCCGACCGTGAAGCTCGGTGCCGGAGCGACGGGCTCGCTCACGATCTCGGCGAATCCGCGGCGCACGAGCTCGCGCGCCGCGTCGCGCCAGTGCGGCAGTTCGCCATCGAGTGTGGCGGCCGAAGCGGCATCGATCGCTGCGAGCTTCGCGAGCAGGGACTGCTGACGGGGTGCGCGCTGGAGCTCCGCGCGCGCAGCCGCTTCGCGCCCCGAGGGCGTCGCTCGCCAGAGCTTTTGTACGGCCACCACCTCGGTGCCGGTGCGAAGCGCGTGAGGCAGGGCCGCGACGAGTGCCTGACCGAGAGGCTCATGGTAGTAGTCGGCCGCCCAGGTCAGGAGCGAGAGCGCTTGAGGATCGAACAGCGGCGACGGATCAAGCGATGCCGTCAGCGCTTTGAGCCGTTCCGGCGGGACGTCGGTGCGCACCGGGGTCTCGATGACGATGCCGATCAGCTGCTGGCGCCCGAAGGGCACCCGGACGCGGGTACCGGGAGCGGGCATTTCGGCAAGCGACGCCGGCACGCGGTAGTCGAACAGCTGCCGCAGGGGCACATCCAGGGCAACCCGAACGAGCCTTTGATGCGGCGATGCGTCAGCCATTCCGGGGATACAAATCTTGTAAGATCAGAGACTTGGGGGGTCGCGGTGCGCCAGGTGCGCCGCAGGTCACAAGATGAATGTTTCCATTCACAGACAGGTCAACGTTGCCGCGACCCGGCGCGTTATACCGTGCATGGGTGCTTTGGCTATGCTCTCGTCCGTTTATAACATGCCCGCCGCGTTGCACGGCGACACGCTATTGAACGACACGAAAGCAGCAGAAAAGTCGCGGGCACTCAATCGGTTTCTGGCCGGTATCGAGCTGAAGGCGTTCAAGATCGCGCAGGCGGGACTGCGTCACCAGGATGACGCGCTCGATGCGGTGCAGGATGCCATGTTGCAGCTGGCGCGCGCTTACGCCGATCGGCCCGAGGAGGAGTGGAAGCCGCTCTTCTACCGGATCCTGGAGAACCGGATCCGTGACATGCAGCGCCGGCGCACGGTGCGCGGCCGCGTAATGTCGTGGCTGCCGTTCTCGCGCGGCGAGGACGATGAGGAGATCGATCCCATCGCGCAGGCGCCGAGCCCCGAGCCCGCGCCGCAGGCGAGACTGGAGATGTCCGAGGCCATGACGGCTCTGGAGGGCGCGCTGCACGAGTTGCCGGGGCGGCAGCGGCAGGCGTTTCTGCTGCGAACATTGGAAGGCCTGGATGTGGCGCAGACCGCGCTCGCCATGGGCTGTTCCGAGGGCAGCGTGAAAACGCACTATTTCCGTGCGGTGCAGGCGCTGCGGATCAAGCTCGGAGAGTTTCAGACATGAGGGCTGATACCGAACACACTGTATTTGCCGAGCGCGCACAGCGCGTGCTCGAGGAGAGCGTGTCGCACATCGATGCGCACACGCGCTCGCGCCTCAATCAGGCGCGGCAGGCCGCGCTTGCCGCGGTCGAGCAGCCGCAGCGCGCTGCCTGGCGGCCGATGAAGCTGATGCCGGTGACCGGCGCGCTGGCCGCTTTCGCGGTGGCGGTGCTGCTCGTGTTCCAGCATGGCGGCCAGGTGAAGACGCCGGTTACCGAGGGCAGTGCGAACTCCCTCGAGGTGCTCGATCTGCTCGCCGACGATGAGGCGATGAGCCTGATGGAGGACAGCGACCGCTCGTTCTACGAATGGGCGGCGGATGAGAGCGACGGCGCGGCCGCGGCGCCGGATAGCGCGAGCGCGAGCGGTTGAGACGCTCGGGCGCCGGCCCGCTGCGCGTGCGTCTGTACGGCGCGCTCGCCGCGGTCGTGATTGCAGCGGGGGTGCCTCAGGTCCGGGGGTGGGCAGGGGACGCGCCGAAGAGCGCGCCGCCACCGGAGGATCCGGAATTCATCGAGTTTCTGGGCACCATCGGCTCGGAAGACGAGGGTCTGATCGACTATCTGGCGCAGAACGATCCGGCGAAAGTGGCGGCGGCGACTCCGAAGCCGAAGCCGCCGGCGGATCCAGGTGGGAGCAAGAAGGAATGAGGAGCGTACGCAAACTGATCGTGACGCTGCTGCTCGCTGCAGCGGTGCCCGCGTACGCGCAGGTCGATGCGCCGCCGTCGGCCCCGGCCACTGCCGCAGCGCCGGCGCGCGTGCCCTGGTCGAGCATGTCCTCGCAGCAGCAGCAGCTCCTGTCGCGCTTTCAGGGTCAGTGGGATTCGCTGCCGCCGCAGCGCCAGCAGGCGCTCGCCAGCGGCAGTCAGCGCTGGCTCGGCATGACGCCCGAACAGCGTGGCGCCGCGCGCGACCGCTTTCAGCGCTGGCAGTCCCTGCCCCAGCAGCAGCGCTCCGAAGTGCGTCAGCGCTGGGAGCAGTTCCGCGCGCTGCCGCCCGAGCGCCAGCAGATCGCGCGCGAGAATTTCCGCAAGTTCAGGAACCTGCCGCCCGAGCGCCGCCGCGAGCTGCGCCAGGAGTGGCAGCGCGCCACACCCGAGCAGCGTCAGCAGATGCTGCAGCAGTCGCGCGAGCGCCGGCTTCAGGCTGCGCCGCACGGCTCGCCGCCGGGCCCTCGCGGTCACCGTCCGGAGCATTGACGTCGTCGAGCGGCCTTGCGCGACCGTGATCGATCGGTGAAATTAGCCACGTGAAGGGCTGGCACATCGCGGCAGTGGTTTCCGACACGCTTTCGGCGCAGGCCCTGATGGGCCGGCTCGCCACCGAAGGCCTCTCTGCGCGTTTGCAGGCCGACACCGCGTTGCTGGGAGTCGTGCGTGAGTGCCGCATTCTGGTGCGCGATGCGGATATCGCGCGCGCTCGAGTGCTGCTTTGGCAGTCCCGCTTCAGCGACGAGGAGCTCGCGAGCCTTGCGGTCGGCGATGGCAGCAGCGATGCGCCTCAGCCCGTCGCACCTCCGGCACCCCGTTAGACGTACCGCGCACGATGTCGGCGCAGGACCTTGCCGCGGCGATCACGCTCATTTTCATCCTGGGCATGATCTGGCTGCGCACGCGCATGTTCTACGTGTCGCGCCGGACCGCCATGACGCTGCACTTGAGGCCCGCGGGCCGGTGGTATTTCGGCGCGGCGCTAGCCGTGCTCGTTGCGGGCTGGTTCGCCGCTCCCGTCCTCGGCAAAGCGCTGTGGCCGTTCCCGTCGGTCACGCCGATCCTCACACGCGTGGTGTGGGACCTCTTGACCTACTATCTCTTTATCGTCGTACACCGCGCGCTGCAGAACTTCGGCATCGGGGTGTTCGGAGCCGCCGAGAAGCCAGCCGGCTAGAGGATGTAGCGGCTCAAGTCCTCGTCCTTGACGAGCGCCCCCAGATGATCGTCGACGTAGCGCGCGTCGATCACGACTTTGCGGCCGCCCTGCTCGACGGCTTCGTATGAGACGCTCTCGAGCAGCCGCTCCATCACCGTGTGCAGCCGGCGCGCGCCGATGTTCTCGGTACGCTCATTCACCTGGTGGGCGATCTCGGCGATGCGGCCCACGCCGTCGGTCGTGAACTCGACTTCCATCTGCTCCGTGGCGAGGAGCGCGCGGTACTGTGCGGTGAGCGAGGCATCCGGCTCCGTGAGGATGCGCACGAAGTCATCCACCTTGAGTGAGTCGAGCTCGACACGAATCGGCAGCCGTCCCTGCAGTTCCGGAATCAGATCCGAGGGCCTGGACAAGTGGAAGGCACCCGAGGCGATGAACAGGATATGGTCGGTCTTGATCGGGCCGTACTTCGTGGTGACGGTCGAGCCTTCGATGAGCGGCAGCAGGTCGCGCTGCACGCCCTCGCGCGACACATCGGCGCCCAGGGTCTCCTGGCGGCGCGTGACTTTGTCGATCTCGTCGATGAAGACGATGCCGTTCTGCTCGGCATTGGCAATCGCGGTCACTTTGAGCTCTTCCTCGTTGATGAGCTTCGCCGCCTCCTCATCGGTGAGGAGCTTGACCGCCTCGCGCACCTTCACCTTGCGCGTGCGCGTGCGGTTGCCGCCGAGATTCTGGAACATGCTCTGCAGCTGCTGCTGCATCTCCTCCATTCCCGGCGGGGCCATGATCTCCACGCCCATGGGGAGTGAGCGCAGCTCTACTTCGATTTCGCGCTCGTCGAGCTCGCGCTCGCGCAGCATCTTGCGGAATCGCTGGCGCGTTTCCGCATCGCGGGGCGGGACGGGCTCGTCGGTGGAGAAGCCCATGGTGCGCGGCCGCGGCAAGAGCGCATCGAGCACGCGCTCCTCGGCGGCATCGAGCGCGCGCTGGCGCACCTTCAGCACTTCCTGCTCGCGCGTCATCTTCACCGCAACGTCGGCCAGTTCCTTGACGATCGAATCGACATCGCGGCCGACGTAGCCCACCTCGGTGAACTTCGTTGCCTCGACTTTCACGAACGGCGCATTGGCGAGCTTCGCGAGCCGGCGCGCGATCTCGGTCTTGCCGACGCCGGTCGGGCCGATCATGAGGATGTTCTTGGGGGTGATCTCCTGGCGCAGCGGCTCGCCGACCTGCATGCGGCGCCAGCGATTGCGCAGCGCAATCGCGACTGCGCGCTTCGCCGCATCCTGCCCGACGATGTGCTTGTCAAGCTCCTGCACGATCTCGCGCGGGGTGAGCGCCGCGCTCGCCTCGCGTGGGTTACTTGAGCTCATCGAGGACCAGGTTGCGGTTGGTGTAGATGCAGATGTCGGCGGCGATGTTCATCGACCGCTCGACGATGCTGCGCGCATCGAGGTCCGAGCCCTCGAGGAGTGCACGCGCGGCCGCGACTGCATAGGAGCCGCCTGAGCCAATCGCCGCGGCATCGTGCTCCGGCTCGATGACGTCGCCGTTGCCCGAGATGATGAAGAGCTTTTCACGGTCGCCGACGAGCAACAGCGCTTCGAGGCGGCGCAGATAGCGGTCCGAGCGCCAGTCCTTGGCGAGCTCAATCGCCGCCCGGGTCAGATTGCCGTACTTCTCGAGCTTGCCCTCGAAGCGCTCGAACAGCGTGAACGCGTCGGCTGTGCCGCCCGCGAAGCCGGCGAGCACTTTGTCACCATAGAGCCGGCGCACTTTGCGCGCGTTGCCCTTCATGACGGTGTTGCCGAGCGTCACCTGGCCGTCGCCGCCCATGGCAATGGCGCCGTTGCGGCGGACAGCGAGGATCGTGGTGCTGTGGGGGTCGAAAGTCATGCCTTCCTGCGTGCGCGGGGGTGGGAAGCGTCATAGATACGGGCGAGGTGCTGGAAATCAAGGTGGGTGTAGATCTGGGTGGTCGAGATGTCGGCATGTCCCAACAGCTCCTGCACGCCGCGCAGATCGCCGCTCGATTCCAGCAGATGCGAGGCAAATGAATGCCGGAACATATGCGGATGCACGCGCGCCGGCAGACCCCGGCGCCGTGCCCATTCGGCGATGCGCGTCTGCACTGCCCGAGCGCCGATGCGCCTGCCGCTGCGGCCGATGAAGAGCGCTGTGCCCTGGCCGCGCTCGAGCTGCGGGCGCTGCTTGAGCCAGTGGCCGATCGCCTGCGCCGCCTGCCGGCCGACCGGGATGATGCGCGCTTTGCGGCCCTTGCCCATCACCCGGACCGTACGGTCCTTGAGGTCGACATCCGCAAGATCAAGCCCGATGAGCTCGGCCAGGCGCAGGCCGGAGGAATACAGGAGCTCCATGATCGCCAGATCGCGCACTGCGAGGGGTCCGTCGGGCGTCAGGCTGAGCAGGCTCGCCATCTGGTCGGTATCGAGGGTCTGCGGCAGGCGCCGCTCGAGCTTCGGTGCCCGCACGTCCTGCGCCGGATTGCTGCCGATCGCCTTCTCGAGAATCAGGTAATTAAAGAAGGTACGGGCCGCAGATAACCGGCGGCGGATGCTGCGTGCGGAGAGACCCTTGGCATGGGAGCGTGCGGCGTAGAGCCGCAGGTGCTGGGTGTCGAGACCCTTCCACTCGGCGATGCCCTGCGCCGTGCAGAATTCCACCAGCGAGTCGAGCTCCCGCGCATACGCACTGTCCGTGTGCGCGGACAGCCGCCGCTCAGTGGCGAGATGGCGGCGGAAGCGGGGCAGCCACGCGAGTGCGGCAGGGGTCATCCAATCGAGAGCGCATCCGCGATCAGCTCACCCAGACGCGCCAGAAACTCCGTCGCCATGCCGGGATGGAACCGGTCCCGGTCCGTGCTGCCGAGTGCCAGCAGTCCGAGTGCGCCTTTCTCCCCCAGGGGAATCAAGGCCACCGAACCGATGTCCTGAGCGTCGGCGCCGAACAGGAACTCGCGCTGCGAATCGCGCGCCTGGCCGCAGCGGGGCTTGCCGCTCGCGAACAGGGACTCGAAGGACTTGAGGTTCGGCTCCTCCGCCGTGACGATGCGCAGAAAGCGCTGCGGCGGCAGGTCGGCGCCGGCGCCGATCAGCACCAGCACGGAATGGAAGGCATCGAAGTCCTCGCGCAGGCTCGCCTCGAGCTGCTCGACCACCGTGGCGCGCGAGGGCGCCCGCAGCAGGCGCCGCGTGAAGCGGTGGATCTTCTCGGCAACCATGTCGTTCGAGCGCGCGACGTTCACGAACTCGGCGAGCTTGTGCTCGAGGCCCGCCTGGCGCTCACGCAGCACCTCGACCTGGCGCTCGATCAGCGAGATGGTCGAGCCGCCGCGGGCATGAGGCAGCCGCAGCCGCGCGAGCAGGCTCTGATGACGCTCGAAGAAGTCCGGGTTGTGCTGCAGGTAGCGGGCGATGGCCTCTTCTTCGGTCTGCGCCGCAGTGACTCCGCGCGCCTCTCGTGTGCTCATGTGCCTCGACCCTTTAAGCGTTGGTAGACCGATTGTACGGGTTACAGCTCAACATGGCCCTCGTACGCGACTTCTGCCGGTCCCGTCAGCCACACGGAATGACCGGGACCTTCCCAGTTTACGCGCAACTCGCCGCCGCGCACGTGTACCGTGACATCCTCATCCAGCAGTCCCCGCCGTCGTCCGACGGCGACGGCGCCGCAGGCGCCGGTTCCGCAGGCGAGTGTCTCGCCGACGCCGCGCTCGAACACCCGCAGGCGGATATCGCCACGATTCACGATCTGCAGGAAGCCCACGTTGACCCGCTGCGGAAAGCGCGGGTGCACTTCGATGGCCGGACCCAGCCGCTCGACCGGCGCGCGCTCCACCGAATCGACCAGGATCACCGCATGGGGATTGCCCATGGAGACCGCGCCGATCTCGACCTTCTCGCGCTCCACATCGAGCGTATAGGCATCGGCCGGCGCAGGTGCGGTAAAGGGAAGCGAGGCGGGCTCGAAATTCGGTACGCCCATGTCGACCGAGACCACGCGCGGCGCACGCACCTGCGCGCGCACGATGCCGGCCGGACTGTCCATGAGGAGCGTCTCATCGGCCGCGGCGCGGCCGCGGCTGAAGAGCAGGGCGGCGATGCAACGTGCCCCGTTGCCGCATTGCTCGACCTCGAGGCCATCGGCGTTGAAGATGCGATAGAACACGCTGGTTCCGGCACGCCGCGGGCTCTCGAGCACGAGCGCCTGATCGAAGCCGATGCCGGCATGCCGGTCAGCCATGCGCCGCAGCTGCGCCGCGGACGGAAGCGGCGCCTGCTCGGGGGCATCGAACACAATGAAATCGTTGCCGAGCCCGTGCATCTTGGTGAAGTCGATGCGCATACCTCCGAAAATCATACCCGAGTACACTGCCCGCGGGCGCACGCCGTGACCGAACGCCTCCATACACTCCAGATCTCGCCGCACGGCCGGACCCTGCAGGCAAGCCCGGCCCGCTCCATTCTCGATGCCGCGCTTCACGCCGGGCTGAATCTGCCCCACAGCTGCAAGTCGGGACATTGCGCATCCTGCCGCGCCCGGCTCATCTCGGGCCGGATCCGCTATCCGCATGGCCGTCCACTCGGGCTCAGCGCCGTAGAAGAGTCTCAGGGCTTCATCCTCACCTGCCAGGCACAGCCGCTCACCGACGTGGCCATCGAGGCGCGCCTCATCGCCCGCGTGGGCGAGGCCGAGATCAAGACCCTGCCGTGCCGTATCGCCAGTACTCATCCGCTGGCACCGGATGTGCTGCAGGTGATGCTGCGGCTGCCTGCGGTCGAGACACTCGCGTTCCTGCCGGGACAGTATCTCGACGTGCTGCTCGAGGATGGCAGCCGGCGCAGCTTCTCCATCGCAAGTCCGCCGCACGACGCCGGGCTCCTCGAGCTGCATGTGCGCCGGGCACCCGGCGGACGCTTCACCGAGCGCCTGTTCGCCGCACCGGCAGCCGGCGCATTGCTCCGGATCGAAGGCCCGCTCGGCTCCTTTATCTATAGCGAGTCAGCCCGGCCGGCGATTCTCATTGCCGGCGGGACCGGCTTTGCGCCACTGAAGTCGATGTTGCGACAGGCGCTGGAGCGCGGCTCGAGCCGTGAGCTGCACGTGTACTGGGGTGCGCGCACGCCCGTCGACTTGTATGAGTCCGCGCTGCTCGAGGAGTGGACCCGGCGCCATCCGCGCCTGCGCTACACCCCGGTGCTCTCGGCCGCGGAGGGCGATGCGGGCGCTGGCCCCGACGCTGTGCCGTACCGGCGCGGCTGGGTGCACGAGGCCGTGCTGCAGGATCATGCTTCACTCGAGCGCCACGAGGTCTATGCCGCAGGCCCGCCGGCGATGATCGAGGCGATCCGCGCGAGCTTTCCGGTGCGCGGCCTGGCGAGCGATGCGCTGAATTTCGATTCGTTCGACTACGCCCAGAGCGCCGGCTGAGTGGGATACAGTACCGATCAGGCCCATGCGTATCCTCATCGTTGAAGACGACGAGCTGGTCGCGGACGCGATCGCGCGCGGTCTCTCCGCCGCCGGCTTCGCCGTCGACCGGTCCGCGAGCGCCGAGGCCGCCTCCTCAGCACTCGCCTCCGAGCACTTCGATCTCGCTGTCGTCGATGTGGGTCTGCCCGGGGCGGATGGGCTCACGCTCGTGCGGCGGCTGCGGGCCGCCGGCACGCTGCTGCCGGTCCTGATCCTCACCGCGCGCGATGCGCTCGCGACCCGCGTCGAAGCGCTCGATCTGGGCGCCGATGACTTTCTCATGAAGCCCTTCGAGCTCGCCGAGCTCGCCGCCCGCTGCCGCGCGCTGATCCGCCGGGCGCACGTCAACGCCAACGGTCAGCTGAGTCTGGGGCGGCTTCGCATCGATGTCGCGGGCCGTCAGCTGCGTATCGACGATGCGGTCGTCGAGCTCACCGGGCGCGAATGGCTGGTGCTCGAGTGCCTCGCGCTCAATGCCGGCAAGATCGTCTCGAAGGATCGGCTGCAGCAGGCGATCGCGAGCTTCGATCAGGCACTCACGCCGAATGCCGTGGAAGTGTACGTTTCGCGCGTGCGCTCCAAGCTCGGCAACGCCGCGCTGATTCGCGCGGTACGCGGACTCGGCTATCGTCTCGATGAGCCTGCAGCCCGATGACTCGTGACGCCGGGCGCTCGCCCTCGATCCGGCGGCGTCTGCTGCTGTTCCTGTTGCCACCCTTGATCGCGCTGATGCTCATCAGCGTGTACGCCAACTACCGCGCCGCGATGGTATTCATGCGCGCCGCGAACGATGAGCGCCTCGCGGACCTGGCCATCGCGCTCGCGGCGGAGGTCAAGGCGAACGGCATGGAGGTACGCTTTCCGAGCGGATCGCAGCCGACCGCGCGTCCGGGCGCACTCTCTTATTCCATCCTCGGACCCGACGGACGCCAGCTCGGGGGAAACACTCCGCTGCCCGTTGTGCCGCCGGGCAAGTCGAATCCCACTTTCGCGGACGTTCAGTCGGGCTCAACGCCGCTGCGCGTCGCCACCTATCGGCTGCGCACATCAGCGGGCCCCGTCACGGTCAGTGTCGCGCAGGTGAACGATCCGGGCACGGGCTCCGCGCACTACATCCTGGCCAGCGCCTGGCTCATCGACTTCATCCAGCTCGACGTGATCCTCATCATCGTCTGGATCGGCGTGCACTTCGGCTTAAAGCCCCTGCTCGCCGTGCGCCGCCAGATCGAGGCGCATGAGACGCGCGAGTTGAAGCCGCTCGAGTTGCACGACGTGCCCGCCGAAGTGCGGCCGCTGGTCGATGCGCTGAACCTGCTGTTCGACATGTTGCGCGAGGCGGCCGCCTCGCAGCGCCGCTTTGTCGCAGACACCGCGCATCAGCTGCGCACGCCGATCGCAGGCTTGCTCGGTCAGCTCGAGCTCCTGATGCGCGAGCCGCAAGCCGCGCCGCTCGCCGAGCGGCTCGCGGCGCTGCATGACGGCACGACGCGGCTTGCGCATTCCGCTAACCAGCTGCTCACGCTGGCGCGAGCCGACCCTTCGGCGACCTTGAGCGATCAGTTCGAGAAGCTCGACCTCAAGGTCCTGGTCGAGCGGATCGTCGAGGCGAACGTCGATCGCGCGACTCGCGCCGGCCTCGATCTTGGCGCCGAGGCCTCCAGTGCCCATGTCACCGGCAGTGCCCGTCTGCTCGAGGACCTGCTGGGGAACCTGGTGGACAACGCGCTGAAGTACACACCCTCCGGAGGGCATGTGACCGTGCGGTGCGGAGCCTCTTCCCAGGGTGCGTACCTCGAAGTCGAGGATGACGGGCCGGGAATTCCGCAGGCCGAGCGCGCTCAGGTGCGCCAGCGCTTCTACCGCTCGGCCGGCGTATCGGCTGATGGCACCGGACTGGGCCTTGCGATCGTCGATGAGATTGCGGCTCAGCATGGCGCAATCCTCGCGATCGATTCGGGTCCCGGCGGGCGGGGCACCCGCATGCGGGTCAATTTTGAGACGTCCGTCACAGCTCGCCGCCGAGCCGAGCGCGTGGGTACTGCGAACCCCGTCTGATTTCGGGACAGCCGCGCTGCCGCATGGGCCCTTCGGGCGCCATCGTCAGCTTTGCGCAAGCTTGACGTCCCAGGATGCTCACCCATGAAAGCGGCTAATCCCCTTGGCGCTCCGCGCCTGATGCGCGGCATGACCATGGTCGAGCTCCTGATGGTCATCGTGGTCGTCGCGATCCTGATGACGATCGCGGTGCCCTCGTACCGCTACGTCACGAACTCCAACCGCGTCGCCGCTGAGGTGAACGGCCTGCTGGGCGATCTGCAGTACGCGCGCGGCGAGGCAATCAGAAACGGCCTCAACGTCGTGGTGTGCATCTCCACCGACGGGGCGAGCTGCACGAATCCGACGGGCTCGTGGCATACGGGATGGATCGTGTTCGTCGATGCCAACGGCAATGGCTCGGTCGATGCAGGCGAATCCGTCCTGCGCGTACAGGCGCCGTTCGTCAGCACCGACACGCTCTCCTCGGGCGGTGCGTTCAGCGCGGTGAGCTTCAATCGTGAGGGCTTCGCTGCCGGTGTGCCGGCGAGTGAGTTCGTCACGTTGCACGATGCGACGGCCAACAGCGCGTGGACGCGCTGTCTGTCGGTCGGAGTCGTCGGTCAGATGACGCTGCTCCTGTACAACCAGAGCTTCAACGGGAATACCTGCACATGAAATCGCGCGCGAACCGCGGATTCAGTCTGGTCGAGGTGATGGTGGCGCTGTTCGTCATCGCGATCGGCATGCTGGGCATTGCGAAGATTCAGGCGCTCGCCTACTCGAGCACCGGTAACGCCAGTATCCGCTCCATCGCCGCGATCCAGGCCGCGAGTCTCGCCTCGGCGATGCGCGCGAATCGCGCCTACTGGTCGATCGGCAGCGGCGCGAATTCGAACATTACGGTTACTGGCGCCGCGGTCGCATCGACCGACGCCACGTTCTCGGGGCTGCTCGGCACGGCGCAGAACTGCTCGGCGTCCTCGGGCGGCGCGTCGTGCACGGTGCCGCAAGTTCTGGCGGCCTATGACCTGCAGCAGTGGGCCGCTGCCCTGAACGGGTCCCTGCCGGTGGATTCGGCGGTCGTGGCCTGCCCCACGGCATCCCTGCCGATCAACTGCACGATCAGCGTCAGCTGGAACGAGCGCATCGTCGCGATCGATCAGAAGAGTCTCAACACAGGCGGTGCCACGGCGATCAATGGCACCCAGACCTACACACTGTATGTGGAGCCCTAGAGCGATGCGTGCGCAGCACACTCAACTCCTCAGCCCACGCCGGCAGCGTGGCTACTCGCTGATCGAGCTTTCGATCACGGTCCTGATCGCGCTATTCCTGCTCGGCGGCCTGCTGGTCGTCGTCCAGGACAACAAGCGCACCTTTGGCAATCAGACTGCGCTCGCGCAGCTGCAGGACAACGAGCGTCTGGCCATGTCGATGATGACCGACATCATCCAGTCGGCAGGCTATTTCCCGGACCCGACGGCCAATACGGCGGTCTCGGCGTTCCCGCAGGTCGCGCCTTTCACGTCATTTGCCGGACAGGCGATCGTCGGTACCGGCGCACTTGCCGCTGGCGCACCCGGCGACACCGTCACCGTGCGCTTCAGAACCAATTCGAACGACACCATCATCAACTGTGCCGGGCTGTCCAACAAGTCAGGCGCGCCTCAGACCTACGTCAATGCGTTTGCGGTGGTGAACGGGCAGCTGGTGTGCACGATGAACGGCACCACCTATCCGCTGATCGGCTCACCCACGCTGCAGGTCTACAAGCTGCAGGTGGAATACGGCGTCAACCGCGGCGGCGGCGCGGCCAACAACGTCGACACCTACGTCGACGCAGCGAACATGGCGGCCGCGGATTGGCAGCGGCTCATTTCCGTGAAGATCACACTGTGGTTCGTCAACCCGCTCTACAACGCAACTCAGACAGGCCAGGCGCAGTATTTGAGTTTCATGCGCGTCATCGACGTGATGAGCGTGGGCGGAGTGAGCACATGATCATGCACACGCGAAACAATTCCGCCGCCGCACAGCGCGGCATGGTGCTGGTCTCGAGCCTGTTGCTTCTGATCGTGGTGACGATCATGGCGCTTGCCATGTTTCGCAGCTACGGTATCCAGGAGAAGATCGCCGGCAACCTGCGCGAGAAACAGCGCGCGTTCCATGCGGCTGTGACGGCGCAGGAATATGCCGAGTATTGGTTGAGCCAGGGCACTAACGCAACGCAGGCGGCCGTGAATTGCGCGGCGTTGCTGAATGCGAACATCGGTCAGGGACAGATCTGCGCCAACACGTTTGCATCCGCAGGCGTGAGCCCGGCGTCCGTGCCCTGGAAACTCAATGGCAATCCCGTCGGCGTCACTTACGCGCCGCCGAGCATGAACCCCGCTATGAACGTGACCACGGCGGCCAATGCGGGCACGTACTACGCCGCACCCACCTTCTATATCGCCGACCTCGGTAAGTCTGCCAGTGCGCAGGGCGAGGTCTTTCAGGTCGACGCATTTGGATACGGTGCCACGTCGGCGACGGTCGCCGTCGTCGAGAGCACGTACCAAGTGGGTCCCCAGGTGCAGAATCTCGGAGGACTTTAACCATGTTTCCCCGCAGCAAGCTTCACTCGGGAATTGCCCTGCTGGCATTACTTGCCGCCGTGCTCGGCTCCAACGCCGTCAGCGCGCAGACGTTCAATGAGAACTTCACCGGCAAGACCACGACGAACAGTTGGTTCTTCTTCGGTGGCGCCTGCCTTACGGCAGGCAATCAGACGGGGCTCACCCAGCCTGGCGCGGTTCCCGGCTGCGCCACGGTGCAGTCCACGTACTACAACTCAGCGAGCGACCGCGATCCGAATCAGGTCGGCGGTGACAATGGCTACCTTGGCGCAACCTCCTCGCCGACTTCACCGGACACGGTGGGCCTCGGCGCGCTGCGCTTCACCAACGGCTATCCGTACGGACACAACGAGAAGGGCGCGATCGTCTCGGGCTTCACTTTCCCCACCAGTCAGGGCCTGGAGATCACCTTCAAGACGGTGACCTATCTTGGTGACTCTGGTGGCGGTGGCCGAGACGGCGCCGACGGTATGAGCTTCTTCCTCATGGACGGTTGCACGCCGATCATCGGCGCCACTGCGCCCGCGGGCTGCCCGTCGAATGCGATTTACGGCTCCGCGGGACAGACATTTCCCGCGATCGGCGCGTTCGGCGGCAGCTTGGCGTACACGTGCTCGAACGCGAATTCTCCTTACGACGGTCTCGTCGGCGCCTATCTGGGCCTTGGTATCGATGAGTACGGCAACTTCCTCAATGGTGTGAACAACACACTGAGCGAGACGGGCAGCAGCAACACCGGGGGTGACAACACGGCGACGGGCGGTCTTTATCAGCCTGGCCGAATCGGCATGCGCGGTGCGGGCAGCGTCTCATGGCTTGCGCTCAATACCGCCTATGGCGTGAACCCGAACACCACGACACTGCCGTATTACCCGCTCTCGCTCACCCAGTCGTGCAGCACGGGTGTCTACGATTCTGCTTTTGGTCTGTGCGAGTCGTGCAGCAGCGGCTCTTACAACAACGGGCAGGGAACCTGCACCGTCACGACACCGGTGTGTCCCGCGGGCTACAACATGAACCTCGGCATCACCGATACGACGATGCAGTGCGTTGCCTGTCCGAGTGCGGACCCGAATTACATCTCCGATATCACGCAGAGCGGCTATCCATACGGCTACTGCCTGCGCACACCGACGAGCACGACCAAGCATGCCCCGACGGGCGAAACAGCATCCACTCTGACGCCGGCTTCGAACACGGCCGCGCCGAGCAATTCGCCGGCGCTCGCCGCCGTACAGAAGACCTGCAAGAGCGGACATCTGTGGAATTACAGCAACCCGGCCTCGCCGGTCGATGTCGGCGCCGCCACGCTCGCCAATACGGCCAATACGGCCGGAGTCCTGGATTACGCCGCGATCCCCGGCGCTTACAGCGTGCTGTCGAACATTCAGCCTGGCCTGCAGATCGCGAAAGAATCCGCGACGACGCGCGGCGCGGCCACACCGATCTACTACGACCTCAAGATCACGCAGGACGGCTTCCTGACGCTGTCGTACAGTCTCTCGGGCGCCGCCTATCAGACGGTCATCAAGAACCAGCCCATTACGGCCTCGAACGGTCCGCTGCCTTCGAGCTTCCGTTTCGGTTTTGCCGGCTCTTCGGGCGGATCGACCAACGTGCACGAGATCATGTGCTTCAAGGCCGTGCCGAGTCAGCAGTCGGGCGGTTCCACGAGCGTCAACGAAAGGCAGTCGGCCAAGATCCAGAGCACGACTCAGGCGTACTTCGGCTTCTACAACCCGACGCCGACCGTGTGGACTGGCGATCTCACCGCCAACTACCTGATCGACACCAACGGCACGGTGACCGTGGCGAGCAATGCCAACTGGTCCGCGCAGTGCAATCTCACCGGCGTCGGTGCCACGGGGACCTGTCCCCGCACCGGAGTCGCCGGTCCGCTCGTACGGCAGGCACCTTCGAGCCGGGTCATCATGAGCTGGGACGGCACCAAGGGCGTTCCGTTTGAGTGGTCGAACTTGTCCGCCGCGCAGCAGACGGCGCTCAATGACGGCGATTCCAACGGTCAGACGCGCGTCGATTACCTGCGCGGTGAGCGGGCGAACGAGGTCCCGGCCGGTCTCAACCTGTACCGCGCGCGCGAGGGCGTGCTCGCCGATATCGTCGACTCGAGCCCGACCTGGGTCGGCCCGCCGATCTCGCCCTATACGGCCGCGTGGGTGGACCGGCTCTATTCGACGGCCACCGCGCCGGAGAGCGGCTCCACGGCGCAGACCTACCTGCAGTTCGCTGCGGTGAACTCCGCTTCGAACCCGACCGGCAAGGGCGATCGCCTGAACGTCGTGTACGTGGGCTCCAACGATGGCCTGCTGCACGGCTTCCGCACCGGCTCGTTTGATTCCAACGGCAACTTCGTCGCCAACTCATCGACGCCGAACGACGGCGCTGAGGTGCTGGCGTACATGCCGGGCAGCACGATCCAGAGCACCTCGAATGCCTGCGCCTACTCGACCGCGAATCCCGGTCAGTCCGTAGCCCAGAGCATTCACGGTGTGATTCCGGCGAACACGACCTGCTCGCCGTCGATCCCCGCCGACACCGTCAATGGCAGCATCGACTTCTCCGGCACCCAGTACGGTCACAACTTCTTCGTGGACGCGACACCGGGTACGGGCGACCTCTTCTACAACGGCTCGTGGCACACCTGGCTCGTCGGCGGCATGGGGCCGGGCGGCGCAGTGATCTACGCGCTCGATATCACGAATCCCAGCTCGACCAATTTCACCGAGGCCAACGCGGCCAACGTTGTCGTCGGCGAGTGGAACTCCGCGACCATCAGCTGCTCGGGCAATGCGGCTTGCGGCAAGAGCATGGGGAATACGTACGGCACGCCGCTCATCCGGCGCCTGCACAACGGCATGTGGGCCGTGATCTTCGGCAACGGCCTGAACAGTGCGAGCGGCGATGCGGGCGTGTACGTGATGACCGTCGACCCGACGACGGCCGCGACGACGTTCTACTACCTGAGCACCGCGACGGGCAGCAGCGCGAGCCCGAACGGTATCTCGTACGTCGCCAGCGCCGACCTCGACGGCGATCACATCACGGACTACCTGTATGCGGGCGATCTGCAGGGCAACCTGTGGCGCTTCGATCTCACCAGCAGCAATCCGACGCTGTGGGTTGCCGGCTCTGCGCCGCTCTTCAAGACGCAGTCCGGTCAGCCGATTACCTCTGAGCCCGTCGTGTCTGCCATTCCTGTGACGGGAGGCTCGCCGCGCGTGCTGATCGGCTTTGGCACCGGGCAGCGTCAGCAGCTCACGAACACGACTTCGACGAGCTACGCCAGCGGCACGCAGGATCTGTACGGTGTGTGGGATTGGAACATGGCGGGCTGGAATGCGATCGCGCACGCTCAGTACGCGAGCCTGTCGAGCGGCCCTGGCGTGCTCGGAAAATCGAACCTCACGCAGCAGACCTTCACTTACAACAGCACCTCGCTCGCCTGGGATGGCACCAACAACACCATCTGCTGGCAGAACACGAGCATCTGCACTTCGGGCGGCAACAACAGCTACGGCTGGTACGCCGATCTGCCGGGCACCTCGGAGCAGGTCATCTACAACCCGGCGCTCTACAACGGCGCGTTCATCGTCGACTCGACCGTGCCGGCGAACAACATTCCCTCGAGCTGCTCGACGAACCTCGACACGGGCAATACCTACGCGATCAACGTGGCCTCGGGAGGCGCGCTCACCAACGTGTTCCCGCAGTACCACGACGTGACGGCGGCGGGCATCCAGACGAGCGCGACGGGTACGCCGTACGTCGTCAATACGGTCGAGGGCACGACGGCACTCGTGTACCAGACGGTGGGCGGTATTCCGGGATCGATGCCCTTCAATCCCCCGGTCAATACCAAGGCCAACCGCCTCACCTGGATCCAGCTGCGCTAAGGAGTGATCGCCGTGCGACGCAACAGAGGCTTTACGCTGATCGAGCTCATGATCGTGGTGGTCGTGGCGTCGATCCTGGTGACGCTCGCGGTGGCGGGCTACTCGCAGCAGATCCGCAAGTCGCGGCGCACCGATGCGAAGACAGCGCTGCTGGCCCTTGCCGGGCGCGAGGAGCAGTTCTTCAGCACCAACAACAATTACAGCACCATCCCGACGGACCTGGGGTACACCGGCGGCGCCTTCCCGGTCAACGTCGGCAGCGGCTACTACCAGGTGCAGGTGAACGTACCAGCGCCCGCCGCGGGAACCCCCGCGACGTTCTCGCTGGTGGCGACGCCGCTCGGCGATCAGGCCAAAGACCTGCAGTGCGCGAGCTTCACCGTGCAGAGCACGGGTCAGCAGAGCTCGCTGGATTCCGGCGGCGCCGACTCAACCGCGTCCTGCTGGTAGCCGCCGGCTGATTCAGCGGCGCGGGGCGGCCTGCGCGAACAGCTCGTTCTTCAGGCGAAAGTCCGCGGAGATATCCTCATCGCCATGACCGCGGGCGACGAGCTCGGCATATTCCCCAAGCATCCGCTCCACCACCGGCAGTGCCACGCCGAAGCGCGCGGCCATGTCGTGGCAGATCCTCAGGTCCTTAGCGTGCAGCTTCACCCGGAATCCAGGCGGGTAGCTGCCGCGGATCATGTTGGGTGCGCGGTGCACGAAGTACCAGCTGGACCCCGCGCCCTTGCCCAGCGTGTCCACGATCTTCTCGAGCGGCAGCTCGTGCGCCTGCGCGAACGCCATGGCCTCGGCCACCGCCTGGATGATTCCGGCGCACATGATCTGATTGGTGGCCTTCGCGGCCTGGCCTGAGCCGCTGGGCCCGAAATGCGTGATCGTGCGCCCCATGGCCGAGAGAATGGGCCGCGCACGCTCGAAGGCCGCGGGCTCCCCGCCCACCATGATGGCGAGCGTCGCATCGCGTGCGCCCTCGGTCCCGCCGCTCACCGGACAGTCGAGAAACTGCGCGCCGCGAGCCTGCAACTGTTCGTGAGCCGTGCGCGCGGTATCCGCGCTCACGGTGGAGCAGTCGATCACCAGCGTGCCGGGCGCAACGGCGCCACGCAGCGCGTCCACGACCGCCAGCACATCGGCATCCGCCGACACACAGATGACGAGCGCGTCGCACTCGCGCGCGAGTGCGGCCGGGGAAGCGGCCGCGAGACAGCCGAGCTCGCCAGCCAGTGCGTCGGCCTTCTGCGGTGTGCGGTTCCAGACGCCGCGCAACAGGCCAGCTTTGTGGAGATTGCGGGCCATGTGCTGGCCCATCGCGCCCAGACCGATGAAGCCGGTACGCGCGGAATGCGGGGATGTCGCGCTCATGCGCGACGTTTTAGCACGAGCGAGATCGGAAGGCTTACTTGGCGCCGGTGCCGCAGGTCGCTTCAACAGCCTGACGAGCCTGCACCCGCTGCTGGTTCATCTCGTCTTCCGACAGGTACTGCCGCTCCCCGTTCGGACCTTGCTTGTAGATGCGGCGCGCCTGGATCGACTTCTCGTAGTATTCCTTCGCCTTGGCGCACTGCTCGCTCTTCACGGCGTCCACGTCCTGCTGCACCCGCTCCTGGGTGTTCTGATCGGCAATCTGCTGCGACGCGCGCTCGGTCGAAGGAGCCGAAGAAGGGGCGGGGCTGCTCGGGGCACTACTGGAGGAGGACGGTGAGGAGGGATGTTCAGTCTTGATGAGCTGCGCGCCCGGCTCCCAGCGATCGGTGTACTGCACCTGCCCGTTGGCATCGACCAGGCGCCAGATATCCGCCTGAGCGGCCGAAGCAGCTGCGGTGAGGGCCAGGGCTGTGACGAGCGGAATGACGCGCATGGCGGATCGCCTCCTTACTATGCCAAGTATCGCGGGTTGAGTCCCCCGGACCTTTGAATTCCGTCACATTCACCGCCCCCGTCACCCGGATCTGGGGGCCAGGCCACAGTGTATTTTTGGCGGCGGAAATAAAACAGGGCCCGCGCTTGTGCAGCGCGGGCCCTGTGAGGGTGGCAGAGCTCCCGAGGGGGGTGGGAGCCCTGCCCGTCCGATCAGGCCGTGTAGGCCCGTTCGCCGTGAGTGCTCGTATCCAGACCCTCGCGCTCCTCTTCCTCCGTCACGCGCAGGCCCATGACGAGCTTGACGAGCGTGAAGGCGATGAGAGCCACGACAGCGGTCCAGCAGAACACCAGGACGACGGCCTTGAGCTGGATCAGGAACTGGGCCCAGATGCCCGGATAGCCGGTCTTGCCCGTTACCCAATCCACCACCGATCCCGGCCCGCCGAGGTCGGGCGAGTTGAAGATGCCGGTCGTCAGGGCGCCGAAGATGCCGCCCAGCGCGTGCACGCCGAACACATCCAGCGCATCGTCTGCGCGGATCATCTTCTTCAGGCCCGTGACGCCCCAGAAGCAGACCACACCGACACCGAGGCCGATCACGAAGGCGCCCGGAATGCCGACGTTGCCGGCTGCAGGCGTGATCGCGACCAGGCCCGCGACGGCGCCGGAGGCGGCACCCAGCATCGAGGGCTTGCCCTTGACGATCCACTCCACGCACATCCACGAGAGCACCGCGCACGCCGTGGCGAGGTAGGTGTTCATGAAGGCGAGGGCGGCGGAGCCGTTGGCTTCGAGCGCGGATCCGGCGTTGAAGCCGAACCAGCCGAACCACAGCATCGAGGCGCCGATCATCGTCATGGTCAGGCTGTGAGGCGCCATGGACTCCTTGCCGAGGCCCACGCGCTTGCCGAGCAGGATCGCACCGACCAGACCCGCCACTCCGGAGTTGATGTGCACGACGGTGCCGCCGGCAAAGTCGAGCGCGCCCCACTGCCAGATGAGACCGGCCGAGGCGTTTTGCGCATCCACGACCGAGGCCGAGGTGTACGCATCAGGACCCTGCCAGAACCACACCATGTGCGCGACCGGGCAGTAGCTGAAGGTGAACCAGATCACCAGGAACACGAGCGCCGAGGAGAACTTGATGCGCTCGACCAGCGAACCCAGGATCAGGCAGCAGGTGATCGCCGCGAACGTCGCCTGGAACGCGACGTACACCAGCTCAACGAGCGGCGTGGCCTTGTCGAACGAAGCCGCCATCGAGTAATTGCCCGTGTGCGGATCGAAGGTGCCGTTCAGGAACAGCCGGCTGAGACCTCCGACGAACGGACTCAACCAGCCGCTGCCCTGCGTGAACGCCAGTGAGTAGCCGTACACACACCACAGCACGGTGATGAGTGAGAAGCCGACAAAGACCTGCATGAGCACCGAGAGCATGTTCTTACTGCGGACCAGGCCGCCGTAGAACAGTGCCAGCGCCGGCACCGACATGAAGAGCACCAGTGCGGTGGAGGTGAGCATCCACGCCATGTCGCCCTTGTTCGGCGTGGGCGCCGGAGCCGCGGCCGGAGCCGCTGCAGCAGGCGCTGCGGTCGCCGCCGCCGCAGGTGCGGCAGTCGCATCCGCCGGCGCTGCCGCCGGTGCGGCTGCGGGGGTCGCGGCGGCGGGAGGTGGCGCTGTGTCCGCCCAGGCGAATCTGGGACCCAGCATCATCAGCGTGATGCTCGCCAGGGCCAGCAGCAAAGCCAGTTGTCCCGCCCAGCCCTTCATCAGGGATGGCAGTGAGACAACTAGCTTCGCGGCGCCGGCCGTCCGGCCATGGAACTGCGAAGTCGTCGGAGCGGTGAGCATGGTCTCTCCCGGTGTTAGTTCGAATTCGTAATAATTGCGCCGCAAAAGTCCACAGACGCAGGCTCCCTGCATGCGTATGCTTGTGCTCGTGACAGCGCGCAGCGAAGGTGCAGATTCCGTGCCACGCGTCTTTTGCATGGAAATTCCGGAAGTTACGTGCGGGGACGACCCCCCGCTGCACCATCCTGGGGCCTCACTTGCGGCGCATGCGTCAAACGGGGGCATGAATGGATTCCACTCGGATCGATGAGCTGGCGCGCAAGCTCCTGGAGAGCGTGCCTGCGGCGCTGCGCGGCATGCAGCAGGACCTGGAGGCTAACTTCCGCACCGTGCTGCACTCGGCGCTCGGCAAGCTCGACCTGGTCACCCGCGATGAATTCGCGGCTCAGTCCAAGGTACTGGAGCGGACCCGCGCCAAGGCAGATGAGCTGGCCGCCCGCGTGAGCGAGCTGGAGCGCGCACTGTCGGAGGGCGCTGCCGGCACGGCCGGCACTCGCGGCGGCCCGAAGCCGTAACTCCAGGCCTGAGCTTTCCGCCGGACGACGCCTGCCATGCAGCTCGCCACGACGCTGTGTCGCGGCCAGCTCGGCCTGCAGGCCCCGCTCGTTCAGGTCGAGGTGCACGTGGCGAGCGGTCTGCCCATATTCTCGATCGTGGGACTGCCGGCTGCCGCGGTGCGCGAAAGCCGGGAGCGCGTGCGTGCCGCGCTCATCAACTGCGGCTTCGAGCTGCCTGCCGGGCGCATCACCGTGAATCTCTCGCCGGCCGAGCTGCCCAAGGAGGGCGGGCGCTTCGATCTGCCGATCGCGCTCGGTGTGCTCATTGCCTCGGGACAGCTTCGGCTGCGCGGCGAAGACCTGGCCGCGCGCATGGCGCACTCGGAGTTCTACGGTGAGCTCGGGCTCGGCGGCGAGGTGAAGCCCGTGAAGGGCCTGCTGCTTGCGGCCGCGAGCGCCGCGCAGTCGGCGCACGATCTGTACGTGCCGCAGGAGAGCGCTGCCGAAGTGCGGTTCGTGGGCGCAGCCGCCGTACACGGCGTGCGCCATCTGCGCGAGCTGTGCGCGCAGTTTCACGCTCGCGGCTCAGTCGCGGGGCAGGCGGATCGCCCGCCTGCGCCGAGTCTCGCTCCCGCCATCGCGGGCCTCGATCTGCGCGAGGTCTGCGGTCAGACGCAGGCGAAGCGCGCGCTCATCATCGCAGCCGCCGGCGCACACTCGCTGCTTCTCATCGGGCCTCCGGGCTCGGGCAAGAGCATGTTGGCGCAACGGTTGGCGGGATTGTTGCCGGCGCTCTCGCACGAGCAGGCACTCGAAGTCGCGATGCTGGCCTCCGTGAGCAGCGCCGGATTCGATCCGCGCAGCTTCGGCATGCGCCCGTTCCGCGC
>Ga0335081_10002074_pt1 | contig 31629 bp, 23 predicted proteins | sample Lox_Sample_35_FD_206713 | JGI IMG/M metagenome (GOLD analysis project Ga0335081, IMG submission 206713) | Soil microbial communities from Loxahatchee National Wildlife Refuge, Florida, United States - Lox_Sample_3.5 | ecosystem: Environmental > Terrestrial > Soil > Wetlands | place: USA...
CCGCTGGATTTTCCGCCGCCGGTGGTACGGACTGCGTCACGGGCAATTCGTTCCTGCACCCGGTGGACGCGCACCGGCCCCGGACCGTGCAGTTGGGGCTGAAGTACAACTTCTGAGTGGAGTCCGGAGAGCGGGACGGAAGCGATTGGAGGCGGGCCTGCTATCCACGATCGTTGTCGGCCCTTGTCAGCGCGAGCGACGGGTGTAACCCCGAGAAGGAGGAAAGGTGCGAAGAGGGGCGACGGCAATTCTCCTCGCCGGCTTATTGTTACTGGTGGCGTGTGGCGGGGGAGGACAGACCACCACGGGCGGTCCGCCAATTACGGTCACGCTCTCGGCCGATGCCCTGTCGGTCGGTCACGGAGGATCGGTGACAGTCACGGCCGTGGTCTACGATCAGAATAACCAAGGGGTAACGTGGACATTCACTCCGAGTTCCTTTGGCACGCTTAGCAAGCAGACGGGAACCACCGTCACCTATACAGCGCCCGCAAGTATTCCGCGACCCATTCCCGTAATTGTCACGGCGGCGTCAGTGACCAACCCAAACGTGGTTGCTTCCACGCGCGTGATGGTCCTTCCGATTATCGTTTCTCTGTTTCCGTTGTCGGACCAGACGGTGAACCAGGGAGACGAGCTGCCGGTCATCGCCACACCCAACAATGATAGCAGCGGCAAAGGAGTGCGTTGGAGTCTACGTCCTGCGGCCGGGAGAGGTTCGCTTAAGGATGTCAAACCGGGGTCGGTGACTTACGTCGCACCGGCTACGGTCACCACGCCCACCACCACCACGCTGGTCGCAACTTCGGTGGCCGACTCCAGCGTATTCGCCAGAATCGGTATTACCGTGTTTCCGTCGGGTGCAGGATTCAATACGGCGGTGGTCAGGGTGAATGGCGGACCGGTTTTTAGGCGCATCGCCCCCAACGCGGCGTTCACCAGCGTGACGATTTGCAATCCGGGGAGCACGACGATCTGCCAGGCGATCGACGGAATTCTGGTCGACACCGGCTCCTCCGGCTTACGGATTCTGGAGTCGGCGATTCCCTTGCTCACGCTCAACAAACTGTCGGACGGCTCCGGTAACACGCTCGAGAATTGCTCTACACAGCCCGACGGGTCATTCCGATGGGGACCGGTTGAGGGGGCGGATGTATACATCGCGGGCGAGATAGCAGCGGCGAGTCCAACCCGCGGGGAGTTGCTTCAGGTAATCAGCAACGAAGGCGATACCGTGCCGACGACCTGCTCTAACAGCAGCACGACGAATCAGAACACACCCGAACTGCTTGGGGCGAACGGGATCCTTGGCATTGGACCGGAACCCACGGATTGCGCGATCGGCGGAACCAATTTGTGTGACGGCAGCATTCAACCCGTGCCGCCCAACCTGTACTACGCGTGTGGGAGAAAGGGTTGCAGCGCAACCGACACGGCCATCATCGTTCCGCCGAACCAGCAAGTGTCGAACCCGATCGCACTGTTTGCCAGCGACGCGAATGGCGTGGTGCTGGAATTTCCATCTGCGGCGAGTACGCAGGCAACACTGACCGGAACCATGACGTTCGGCATTGAGACGCTGCCCAATAATCTGCTGGGAAGCGCGACCGTCTTACCCACGAATTCAGAGGGATTCTTTCTCTCCACCTTCAGAGGCCAGCGGTTGACGCGAAGCGTAATTACGAGTGGAGCGAACGCATTCCTCTTTCCCGATTCGCTGCCGGCATGCGCGGTGCACAGCGAATTTTTCTGCCCGGCCGGCCCATCCGCGCTTTCCGCGATCAATGAAGGCGCGAACTCCGCTGAGAATAAGGTGAATTTCAGCATTGATAATGCCGACAAGTTGCTTGCTGCGCACCTGGGCAACGCCGTTTTCAGCACTCTGAGCGGGCCGACGGGAAAGCCCAACTCCTGCTCGGAGACGAACCTGTCCTCCTGTGTCTTCGAGTGGGGCCTGCCATTTTTCTACGGCCGCAGAGTCTTTACCCACATTGACGGGCAAAGCGCGCCGCCCGGCACTCCGCTGACGGGGTGGTGGGCGTACTAGGCAAAGTGTCGGCGGAAAACGCTGCCGGGCCAGTCGGTCTTTCTTGACGGGAGCGTCCGAAATCGATCAACGACTCCAGGCTACCTTGCGGCCGGAGACGAAGTGTGCAAAGGCAACGAGCGCGGCTGTGTTGAGCAGCACAAAGGTCAGCGCGGCGTCGGCCACTCGGGATAGCGGCCCCCACTTCGGGCGAATCAGGCCCCAGATGCCTAAGCCATAGAAGGCGAACTGAAGAACCAGTGCGGCACGGTAGAAGGGATGATGGAGCATCAGCGAACTGAGCAGCATAGCCGCCAATGCGAAGGGCACGACCAGCCGCAAGAGCTTGTGGCTTACGAATTCGAAGCGAGTCGGGTTTCGGTTGCTGAGCAGCCAGGGGACCAGCTGCAGCAACTGGTAGTTCCCGCTTAGAGTTCTGACTTTGCGCGCGAACTCCCGTCTTATTCCAAGATCAGGCACGTCCCAGGCGCGTGCACGCGCATCAAACACGACTCGAGATCCCTTCCGAATCACGTGCATCGGAATGTAGACGTCGTCGAGTATCGTATCGGGCGGAAGGGGCACCAGCAGGCCGCGACGTACGGCGTAGAGCGCACCTGTGGCACCGATCACCGATCCCGAGAGTGATTCCATCTCGCGTATCTTTTTCTCGGTCCTCCAATAGAGGCTCAGGCCTTGGCCGGCTTCGCCCAAATCCGGATTGCCAAGCATCAACTCGCCGCTGGCGCAGCCGACGGACGGGTCAGAAAAATTCTCCAGCAGCAGGCGCACCGCCTGCGGCTCGATCCTTTGTCGAGCATCGGTGAAGACAACAATCTCGCCCCTCGCCGTTCGGATCGCATCGTTCAGACTGGCCGCTTTGCCGCGAGGCTGCGGATTGAGGATCACATGCACGCCAGGAGTTTCGGCGAATTCCGACAGAATTGCGTTCGTGCCATCGGTCGATCCGTCGGACGCGACGATGATTTCGGGGCGCAGTGCAGGATCAATCTCGAGCAGATTCCGTAGTTTGCGCGGCAATACTTCAGCCTCGTTGCGGACGACCATCACCACAGAAATCGGGTCCCTATAATAAGGATAAGGATGCACGGGCTGACGACGCCATCGGCTGCGCAGAAATAGCCAGATCGGGTAGCCGAGGTAGGCGTAGCTGATGAGAGCGGCGGCACACCAAAACATCCACGTCATCGCGCCTCACACCTGAGCCTGAAGTTTGCCGGCCGGCCAAGTGGCAGTTTCACGGCGTCTCATCTTTCTCCTTGCGTCTTCCGGAAGGCCGCTGCAGCGATCCGTTACCGTGCGAAGGATTCGGGCGCGCCCTGCCGGTATTGAGCATGCGCCTGCGAGGTCGCATCGCTTCCATTCAATATCACTCCGACCAACTGCTCCTCGCGAAATTTCTCACGCGCTTTGCGCACGATATCGAAGGGCGTCGACGCGGAGCGCACCACCATCAACACACCATCGCAACAAATCGAAACCAGGCATGCATCGGAGACGGGAAGCGCAGCTGAAGAGTCGATGATGACCCAGTCAAACAGAGGTCCCAATCGGTCGATCAACGACTTGAAACGGCCGTTGGCGATGAGTTCGGTAGGACCGGAGGCTAGACGACCGCAGGGAATGAAGAACAAGCTTTCGGGACGGCCTTTTTGTAACGCGTCGAGCGCCTCGACTTCGTTCAGCAGGTATTCTGACAGGCCGGGCGTAGCGGAGGTGCCGAGCGACCGATGCAGCCGCCCTCCGCGCAGGTCTGCGTCTATCAACAGTACCCTGCAGCCGGGTTGCAGTGCCATCACCTGGGCAAGATTGGCAGCGACGAAAGACCTTCCTTCCCCGGGCACGGAACTGGTGACCAACAAGGTTTTCAAGGTCTGCCGCTCCCGAAGTTGATAGAGTCGCGACCGAAGAGCGCGAAACTCCTCCGTACCTCGTACAGATTCCTTGGGGCCGAAAAAGAGGACGGTCTGAAGGTCGGGTGTCCAGGCATTACGGGAACAGCGCGCAAGTACAGCATCGAAAGTCAGAGGCTTTGCTGCGGGGAGCCCAGGCTGCGGCTCCGCGGCCTCCGGTTCTTCGTCTTCCACGGCAATGGGGATGGGCTCGCTGAATTTTGCAGCCTCAACTTGATCCAGTTGACGGTCAACCACGTGCCAGATATCGCGCTCCTGTTCGGCCCTTCTCAATGCATCCTGACTTCGGCTCATCACTTTCCTCTCAGCCCGGAACCCATGCCCGGTTCCCTGCTTACACGATCTGTTTCTCGAAGTTACTGCATAAAAGGTCGCATGACACGATCTGCAGGATTCCCGCCAGGACTGCTAGGCTTCGGCGGTCCCCTTGCTGCCCAGCCAAGGCCGGAAGCGATCCCGGAATTTATTCTTGCCCTGACCGGAACCTGGATCCTCGCCGACCCACGGAAGAGATACGAGCATCGGCAGCTCGAGGCCTGCCATAACATCGCCTTCGTTGCGAATAGACTTGTCGCGCAGTTCCAGCCACAGGGCGATTCCGAAACCGATAGCCAAACCCGCGCCCAGCCCACCGGCAGCGAACATCCAGCGCACGGGAAAGCTCGCCGAGTCCGGCAAGCTGGCAGGGTTGAGCAGTCTCATCTGTTCCCCCTCCTGCCGGCGTTCCATCTCGGTCTGCATCTCAGCGTCGCTCTTGTTGGTCAAAAGGCTGTCATAGAGTTTCTGGGCAGCGTCATTGTCGCGGGTGAGCTGCTTATACTGCTCTTCCACATCCGGGCTAAGCGAAATCCGGCCCTGATACGAATCAATTTGTTCCTGCAGACGGGTCTGCTCAGCCGTCGCGCGCGCGATGAGATCGTCCTGCTGATGGATCTGCGACCGTAAACGGAGAATCTCAGGCGGTTCTATTTTTGCCGATGCGTTTTCAGGAGCTACGGTTTCTCCGGTGCTCGCGTTCATTTCCTTGAGCCTGGCCTTCAGCTCTTCGATATCGGTCTTCACCTTCACGACATCCGGATGCCTATCGGTGTAGCGCCCCTGCAAGATTACGAGTTCATTCTGCTTTGCCACCAGCTGGTCATGCAGCGTGGGGACATTGGGCGACGCCTGAGATGACTTCCATGCTGAGATTTCCTGCACCAGAAGCGACTCCGCGTAGGACTCGTCCTGTTGAGCCCGGCTCAAGGTCTGGGTGTTCGCATCCAACTGTGAATTGAGCGAGATCAAGAGCTTCAGATTGTTTTCCGCATCTCCGGGCAACTGTCCGAAATGCTGTTTCTTGAAGGCCGCGAGCTTGCCATCGGCTTCCTCCAGCGTGCGCTTGGTCTGCTCCAGTTGCCGGGATAGAAAGTCAGTGGTGCTCCGAGCCACCTGCTCACGCAGCTCGAGATTCTCCTCGAGCAGCATAGAGGTGACCTCGGCGCAAACCTGCTGTGCGTCGCGGGGATTGTCGGCGGTGTAACTGACGACAAAGCCGGGGACATCGTCGGTTGGGTTGAGCTTTCTCCTCTTGCTGTTCGAATTTGAGCTGGAAGACGAAGAAGGGGAGCCGGGTGGTGGCGCGCTGGGGTCCGCCTCGGAGACCGAGATATTGTTCCGGATGTCGTCGATGACCTGGTCTTCAGTCTTGCCCTTCTTGATCAGGCCCAGGCGGTTTACGAGGGGTTGCAGCCGGTTGCGGCTGAGCACTTGCTCCTGCAGGGTGGTCATGCGATCGCTCACCCGCTGCGTGATGATGGGTTTGACGTAGCCCGCCGGAACTACCTGGCTCTCCACCAGCAGGAGAGAACTGGAAGTGTATTTCGGAGTTAGGGCAAAGGAAATCAGGAAGCCGATGAGCGGGGCGATCAAGGCAGGAATCAAGACCACGCTCAGGCGCCGCCGGCAGATGGCCAGGTAATCGTCCATCCCGAGTTCGCGATTGGCAATCATCCCTTTAGCTCTCTTCAGTTCTCTCGGTGTACAGCCGGCGCCGGCCTATTCCACGTGCTGGCGCTGCTGATCAATGGCAACTTCTCACTGAACTACGCGGCAGGAACGACTACCGCGCGGCCCATCGCAAGCCACCTTGAGTGCCGCCTAAAACGCCTGTCACGGGACGACAATCGTGTCACCAGGTTTAAGCACAATATTTTGCGCGACGGCCTCGCCCTTCATTACCTGTTTGTAGTTGAACGGTATTCGCTGCTGCTGACCATTCTCCACCCGCAGCAGGTAAATCGCCTTGGTATTGGCAAACGGCGTAAATCCGGCGGTCGCAAGCGCCTGCAGCATCGTCATGTTGGGCTGCAGCGAAATGGGTTCATGACGCAATACTTCGCCGAGCACGTAAATCCGCTCCGGCTTCATCTGTGTGACTACCACGGTAACGCGGGGCGTGGCGATGTATTTCTTGAGCTTTTCAGTCAGTACGGCTGCCAGCTGCATTGGCGTCAAACCGGCAGCTTGCACGTCGTTCAACAGAGGCATCGAGATCATGCCGTCCGGGCGGACAGGAAGAGTCGCAGTGAGGTCGGCTTCTTTCCACACGGCGACGTGCAGGACGTCATCCGGCCCGATAATGTAGCGCTCCGAAGGAGCGACACTTTGCATCTGCACCGTGACACCGCTGGGTGCAGTGAAAGTAGCATCGGTAGCCGGGGTGTGGCCGGGCACGCTTGGATCCGATGCTTTCGTGGGGGATGTGCCTGTGACGCCCGGCTTCGTGGCTTGATCTTTCCCGACATCTTTTTCCTGACTGTCGCCGTGCGCCCAGTGGAATGCTGCTGCACCCATTTTTTTCAGCTTTCGCGGGACCACCGTGACGGGCTCCAGACCTGCACTCTGCTCCTCGCCCCTGGCTGGGGCAGTTGAGGTGGGCGTGGAGTCATCATTCGAAGCCTGCCCTGTTCCGGTCTTTCTGCTTTCTGGTTGCGAAGCATCGCTCTGTGCGAATCCGGGAATCACGGCCGAAAGGAACAGCAGTGCAGCGATGAGAAGCCTTCGCTTCATCGACGAATCTCCCCCACTTCGGCAGCCCACCCAGCCGAGCACACGAATAGCGTCTCGTTCGCTTGGGCCGGTGGCGACCGTCGAGCATGTTAACGCCACGCACGATGTGGAATTGTTAAAGCAATGCGAATTTTTGAGGAATTAACGAGTGTGGAAATTTCCAGAGACAAAAAGGAACCTGGTTTGCGCAACGCAGATGGGGCGCAGCGTTTGCGCGCCTTCGCGTTGATATATTGCGCCAAAAAGTGGCGACTTTGATTGCGCGTCAAAACTGTTTTGCGTATGCTGGGGTGCCTTTTGGCGCTCGTATGGTCTCCTTTCCTCAAAGTGCGGCGCTGCCTCGGCGCATTTTTCCACGTGTTTTGCACGAGCAAGGATGGAAGACCTTCATCCTCCTCAGCCTGGTCGCGTGGCTGTATGTTCCTGTACTCTTGCGGCTCGTCGAGCAATGGTGGAGCGATCCGAATTTTTCGCATGGGTTTTTCGTGCCGGCGTTTTCTCTTTTTCTGGTGTGGCGCGACCGCGCACGCCTCTTAAGCCTCGAACCCCGGCCTTCGCCCTGGGGCTTGCCTGTGTTGATGGCGGCGATGTCTCTGCTTGCGGTCGGCATCCTGGGCGCAGAAATATTCTTGCCCCGCGCCTCCCTGCTGGTGCTGATCGCGGGCCTCGTCATCTTCTTTCTTGGCTGGGAACATTTTCGAGCGCTGCTGCTTCCCTGGCTGTTCCTGATTCTGATGATTCCGATTCCGGTGATTCTGTTCGAGCAAATCACCTTCCCGTTGCAACTTCTGGCTTCGAAGGGGGCCGCCGCGTTGCTGCCGCTGGCCAACGTGCCCGTGCTGCGCGAGGGCAACGTGATCCACCTTCCGCGCATTTCTCTGGAGGTGGCACAGGCTTGCAGTGGAATCCGATCTCTTCTTTCGCTGGTGACACTAACGATCATCTATGGACACTTTGCGGAATCCCGCAGGGCCATTCGGATTGTCCTCGGGTTGGCCTCGGTTCCGATCGCGGTGGCGGCGAACAGCATGCGCATCGTGGGCACGGGACTATTGGCCCAGTACTGGGACCCCAGCAGAGCTGAGGGTTTCTTGCACGTATTCTCCGGTTGGCTCATGTTCATGATTTCGCTGGCTGCCCTCGCGCTTCTGCACCAGCTTCTGCGGATCGCGTATCGCAAGATGGAGAAGCCCGGCACATGAGTCTCAATATCAGATTCGCGCTGACCGGTGTTCTGCTGGCTGGTACGGGAATATTTCTGCAGGCGCGGCATACACAGGAATTCCTGCCTTCGCGCGCGGCGTTTGCTTCCTTTCCGCATCGGCTAGGAAACTGGGTGGGGGACGACGTTCCGATTGCCAAGGATGTGCTGGATGTATTGGGTCCCGGCGATTTCTTGTTACGGGCTTATCAGGACGACGACCGTGACGCAGCCGGCATCGATTTATTCATGGCGTACTTTCCGAGCCAACGTGCGGGCGAGACCATTCATTCGCCGAGGAATTGTCTCCCCGGTTCCGGCTGGCTGCCCGTGGAGTCGCGGCGCATCACGGTTTCCCTTCCTGGCCACGCGCCGTTTGCCGCGAACCGTTATGTCATCGCTAAAGGGGCGGACCGTCGCGTGGTTCTTTACTGGTATTGGGCTCATGACAGGGCGGTCGCAAGTGAGTATTGGGCCAAGTTCTACCTTGTCGCCGATTCCATGCGATTGCATCGCAGTGATGGTTCGTTGATCCGGCTGATTAGCCCCCTGGACGCCGGCGAGAGCGTGGATGCGGGAGAGCGGCGACTGCTAGGGTTTGCGGAATATCTGGTACCGCTGATCAACACTTATGTGCCTCGTTGACAGCAGCAGCGGCGAATGGGGAGCAAGAACCGGGGCGTTTAGCGTCCTGGTCAAGAGGGTTGGGATGAAACGGATTCATACCGTGGCGGTGGTGTTATGCCTGGCTGCGATTGCCGGATTGCTCGGGGGATGTTCGCGCGACCCGAATGTCCGGAAACGCAAGTACCTGGAGAGCGGGCAGCGATATCTGGACAAAGCTCAATACGCTGCAGCTGCCATTCAATTCAATAACGCTATTCAAGTGGATTCCGCCTATGGAGATGCGCACTATGAATTGGCCCAGGTTTATTTGAAATTGCACGACTGGACTCGCGCCTACCACGAACTGGATCGTGCGGTCGAACTGCAGCCGGACAACTTCCAAAGCCGTCTCGATCTGGTCAACCTGCTGCTAGCGGCGAACCAGACGAAGCAAGCCCAGGAACAGCTCGATATTCTCGCGGCCAAACATCCCGATGATCCACAGGTACTCACAGCCCTGGGCGCCCTGCGCGCTGACCAGCAGGACATGGCGGGCGCGATTGATGAACTGCAGAAGGCCATCGCACTGGCGCCGAACCGATCGCAATCGTATTTGAGTCTGGCGGCACTTCAGATCAGGGCCAATCAGGCCGACTCCGCCGAGACAAATCTGAAGAAAGCCATCGAACTGTCTCCTAAAGACCCTCATGCGCGGCTGGCATTTGGACAATATTGCGTTTCGGTACATCGCTACGAAGAAGCGGAGGAATCATTTCGGAGCGCAATTCAGAATGATCCCCACAATACCGACGCCCGCGCGGCGCTGGCTCGTCTCTACATGACAGAGGGCAAGCAACCCCAGGCGGAGGATCTGCTTCGGCAAACCAAGAAAGACTTTCCTAACGATTCCGTGGGCTATCGCATGCTGGGGGACCTCTACTTTGCGGTCGGAAACTACGATGCCGCTCTCAAGGAGTACGGATCCCTCTACCACGACCACCCCAGCGATCTGCAGGTGAAGAAGAATTACATTCAAATTCTCATCATCAAGGAACAGGTGGAGCAGGCTCGGAAGTTGGATGACGAAATCCTGGCGGCGAGTCCGGGAGATGTGGAAGCCCTGATCTATCGTGGGCAGATTCAGACTCAAGAGGGACACACACGCGAAGCCGTGGACACGCTCCAGTCGGCGACGCGACGTGATCCGGCGAACGCGCTGGCCTACTACCATCTGGGAGTTGCCTTCGAGCGGCAGGGAGAAGCCAATCAAGCCGAGAGTGCATGGCAAAATGCCGTGCGTCTGGATCCTGAATTGACCGAAGGTCATCGCGCCCTGGCCACTGCGGCTCTGCGAAATGGCGACATGCCAGCGCTGGAACAGTCTGCCAGTCAAATGATTCGCCTGTCGCCGAACTCACCCGAGGGATATTCTCTGCGCGCCGTCTCATTCATGAAGCGCGAGAAGTTTGCCAGCGCAGAGCAAGACGCACAAAAGGCGATTGCAGTGGCGCCGCAAAGTCAGGCCGGTTACCTTCAGATGGGAAGTCTGCGTCTGCTTCAGAAGAACTACACCGAGGCGGAGGAGTTCTATCAGTCAGCTCTGGACCGCGACCCCAACTCCGTGGATTCCCTCGGCGGCTTAATGAACGTTTATCTGGCCCGGAAGCAGCCGGAGAAAGCGATCGGGGCAGCTCAGGCGCAGATTCTGAAGGCCCCTGGGAACAGCGCATTTTTCGATCTTCTGGGAACCGCCCAGTTCGACACCAGGAAGACCGACCAAGACGCGGCGGTCGCGGAATCGACATTCGCTCGGGCCGTAGAGTTGGACAAGAAGAACGGCGATGGGTGGCTGAAGCTGAGCCACGTGCAACTCGCGCGCGGCAAGGTGGATGACGCGATCGTGACCGCTCAACGCGCCATCGAAGCCAATCCCCAGGAATGCGCATTCTACGTCGAGCTGGGACAGATCTATGAGTCCAAGCAAGCTTGGGACAAGGCGAAGGAGTTCTACCAACGGGCTCTGAAAATCGATCCTCGTCAGCCACTGGCAGCGAACAACCTCGCTTATGTCATGTCGCAGAACGGCGGGAATCTGGATGTCGCGCTGTCGCTGGCGCAGACCGCGCGGCGGGGCATGCCCGACTCCCCCAATGCGGCGGACACGCTGGGATGGATCTTTTACCAAAAAGGCGCGTACCAACCTGCGGTTGACTTGTTCCGTGAGGCTCTGCGATTGGCGGACAAAGAGAAATCTCCCGAAAGCCCTACCTTGCATTTTCACCTGGGTCTGGCTTACGAGAAGACCGGACAGGCGGGTCTGGCGCGGCAGCAACTGGAACGAGTGCTGAAGCTCGATCCTAACTACGCAAGCGCCGAGGACGTGCGAAAACTGCTCTCACAGCTGCGAAGCTAAGCTTCCGGGCCCCAGAGTTGTCTTGCGCTGCCGGCAAGAAAGCGCAAAGCAAGCTCCCGCTGCATAGTTCACGATAGATCCGCGCAATCCTGACCGACCAGGAAAAGCATGGCTGTCTCAAGCAGAGACTGACTAGAGACGCTGATCTTTGCGCAACGCAACGGTCCACCGGTCTACACAGATATCTCGGATCGTCTTCTGAAGGCGGAGAGCAAAGTGGACGCCTCGTTTTCAACAACACTCCCCGTCAAGTTCTCGAAATTTTACGCAGGATTCACCTTTCCGTCACAGGGGCGTCACACGGGCAGGATTACACTGCGAGTCAAAATGAGATAGAAGCAAGACCGATTCAGACGCCACTTTAGCTTGCAGTAACGCCCTCAACTCGTGGACGGGGATACGAGTCGCAGCCGTCGAACTGCCAGTGCAACACTGTTCTTTGAGAAGCCACGGAGCACTTGAGATGCAGGAGCTGGTTTTTGTGGTGGAGGGGGAAATCGGCGCCTCCCGATTCGCGCGACGCTGTCTCGAACAGGCGGGATACGCGGTTCGGACTTTTCCAAGCGCGGCGGTGATGGAAGAAGCCGAGCGGAAGCGGCCGACACTCATGCTGATCGCGGCCGAACTACCGGACGGAAGTGGCCTGGAGCTCTGCCGCCAGGTTCGCAACAATCCCGTACTAGCCAGGACGCCAGTCGTAATGTTGATCGCGGCCGAGCGCGCTGAGGGCGGCGCAGAGGGTCTGGAGGCAGGCGCGGACGACTGCGTCACCGAGCCGTTCAATCCTCGCGAATTGGTCGCCAGAGTACAGGCCGTGCTTCGCCGCTTGAAGCGTCCGCAAGCGGGCCCGGTGGGGGAACCGACCGACATTGTGATTGATCGTGCAGCCATGAAACTTTCCGTGCGGGGAACGCATGTGGCGACCACGACTTTGGAGTTTCGCCTGGTCGATTACCTCGCCCAGCATCGCGGACATGTGTTCACGCGTGATGTTCTGCTGGATGCGGTGTGGGGGGAGATGCAGTTCGTGACACCGCGCAGTGTAGACGCCTGCATACGTCGAGTTCGTGACAAGATCGAGCCCGACCGGGGGAGTCCGACGTATCTCAAAACGATCCGCGGCGTTGGTTACCGCTTTGACGGTGTCGCCGTTTGGCCCAGTTCGAACCAGATTTGCAATTGCGTGGCCTGCCTGGGGACAAGCGAATCCCCGCGCACGCCGCACAGCGCGTCGTGGAAACGTAAGCAAGCGGTCTCGCAGAGTTTGACCGCACCACAAACCTCGTGGCGCAAAGGAGCCAGTGAACCGCGGCTGCGATCGGTCGGAGAAGACGCGTGATTGGTTTTGGCAGATTGCGTAACTCGAAAGCAGAACGTGTACGGCCGGGCGCATCCGCGCTCATGAAGCAAAGGGAGAACAGACTCGATCTCGCAATGAGATCTTCCATTGACAGCAAAATCAGGCCCCGGAGCATTAATAAGTATGTTTGTGGAGGTTAGGCAATGAGGTTGGCAAAAATTTTGGCACTCGCCGCTCTGGCTTTGTGCATGCCCATGGCCGCTCTTGCAGATGCTGTGACCTTCGTAAATACCGGTGGAAAGATCAAATCCAATGCAGCAAAAACGGACTTGAGTATATCCGCTCCCAGCGCTTCCATGTTGACGCAGATCAGCGGTCTGGGTATGGGTTACGACGCAATCGGACCGAACCTTGGGACCGTGACCATGACGACCGGCCTTTTGACCAGCGGCAACCTGATTGGCGGCCCGCTGCACTTCGCAACTTTTGCCGCTGGGGGAAGTTTCGAAGTCACGAGTACGAGTGGCATGGGCGGATTCGTTTTTACCGGTACGTTCGCGGCGGGAGCGACTTGGACTCAATCTTCCACTTCGCCCGGAACCTGGACCTTTAGCGGCACCGTGGTCAATGGAGACTTGCAACTGGGCAATGGCAGTGATTTCAAGGTTCCAAACGCCATCGAGGTTCAAGTCACGAACAACGGCCAGGGATTCATAACCAACTCTCTTGGACAGTACGTGTTTCAGCTAAACGGAGGGAACACTAACTTTCCTTCTCCTGTTCCGGAGCCCGGCACGCTGACGTTGTTCGGGAGCGGCCTGATTGGCGTGGGGCTATTCGCGAAGCGGCGAGCGTCCCGAAAGACAAGCTGACAACACCGGCAGGGCTTCCCGCGATCAGCGGTAGGCGCGGTGCTTCATCAGAATCCTGGGGAATGCGTCCGAGATGAATCCCCGTTCCGATTGGGGCTGAGGGTCAGGCCTTTTTGACAGCCCGTTGACCCAAGCTGATCCAGTCACCTAATTCGGGGAGGGGATCGCGCCATTGAAAGAGGTCGTGGTACGTCCCTGGAACGGGTGTGAACATCGATAGCAGGGTCCTGAACCGGCCGGGATACTCGCCCGGGTATCCGGCAGGGGGGCCTTTCCAGACTTCCACCAGGTGACGGGCATCGCCCAGAAGCCAGCGACATCGCACTCCGGTCTGGTAGCCATTCCGTTTGTGAACATCGCCGTGTTCGGCCATTTGGGCGACCAGGGCAGGGAAATCCGCCCCGGCGTGACACGCTAACGGCAGCGAATTCCAAAAACGACCGTTGACCTCAAGAAAGACGGGCGGCTTCCCCGGCGGCTTGCGGAATTCCACCATCGCAACGCCGTGCCAGCGCAGAGCCTGGAGGATGGAGAGCGAGGCTTGACGAATTTCCGGATCCGGCTCGACGCTTATTCTTACCGCACTGCCCGAACCGGTGGGATGCACATCGCGGATGCGCCGGTGAGCAAATTCAGCCCGAAGCCGGCCATGTTTCATCAGGGCAAAGTACCCGGCACCCTCGCCCCTGACGAACTCCTGTACGAGAATCCTTGAACAACGCAGAGCGAGATCGCGGAAAGCATCCTCGAACTCCGAGAGGTTCCGGGCGTAGCGCGGACGCCCCGCGATTCGAATCTGCGCACCGCAAAGAATCTCCACGGAAGCTTGCGGCTTGAGCACGACGGGATACGAGATCGAGCGGGCGACAGTGCGGGCTTGATCTCCACTATCGACTAGGATCGTTTTCGGCACCGTAACCCCGAGCGAGGCTGCGAGACGTGTGGCTTGGTCTTTGTCGAGGGCGCGCAGCAAATCGGCAGACTCGGGCAAAACCAGAAGCGCGCCGGAAGCAAGCAACCGATCGCGGCGCGCGGAGATCGGAACCGTGGTGGCTTCCGTCATCGGGAGAACCAGAGTGCGCGGCCCGTCTTGCACTACGTCGGCAATGCCTTCGACAAACGCGTTGGCATCCTGCCGCGGCGCAATATATTCGAAGCGGCGACTGCAGAAGCGCGACCAGCCTGCCTTCGACCAGGATGACGATTCGCCCACCCAGACGGTGTGACCAGCCTTCGCCAGGGAGCGAACACTTGCCACGGCCTGGTTCTGATTGCCATCGAGCACCAGGACTCTCATAGGTTGGCCGGAACGAGGGAGTTGGCCACGAGGCCATTGATGGTGAGCTGCAGGACGGCGGCAAAACGCTCCGCTGCGCGTGCCCAGTCGTGCTGGCAAGCGAGTTTCATGGCGGCTTGCTCGTATTTGCGGCGAAGCGCCCGGTTACGCAGCAAAAGGCAAATCGCTTTAGCAAAATCCGAAGCGCCATCGGCCAGGACTAAATCCCGGCCACTCACCACGTCTAATCCTTCCGCCCCGATCGACGTGGAAACGACCGCTTTGCCCATCGCCATTGCTTCAAAAATCTTGAGGCGAGTTCCTCCTCCCACCCGCAGCGGAACCACGACTACGGTGGCGTTCTGCAGGTATTCCCCCACCGAAGGCACCGTGCCGGTAACTTCCACCGAAGGGCACGCCAGTTTCTTAACGGGAGCGTGAGGATTGCGGCCCACGATCTGAAAGACGGCCTGGGGAAACTCGCTGCGGACACGAGGAAGGACATCCTGGCAGAAGTGGATGGCTGCGTCGATGTTGGGCTCCCAATCCATGGATCCCGTGAACACGATTCTCGGCGGCCCGGGTTTCTCAGGCGCGGGGCTGTGGGCGAACTTTCTCGTGTCTACCCCGGTGGGGACGACGCTGATCCCGCAACTGGGGTTCATGGCCATCATCTGCCGGCGGTCGCGCTCAGAAACTGCAATGACGTGATGAAAACGTGCCAGCGCGCTGCTTTCATAGCGGACCATCTTAACGGCTTCAAGCCGATAGGCAGCCCGCCTCAGGGGATGAGTTTCCGTCTCCGCCATGCGCTGCCACAGCGAACTTTCGACATTGTGCTGGAAGAGTACCGTGGGCGTCGGAGGCGGACTGGGGAAGTTCAGCGACGCCGACAAGAAATCGCAAACGGCAACATCAAATCTTTCTTCGTCGAGCCAACGCCGCACCGTCCCTGCGACCGCGGGATGGGTGAACTTGCTGACCGCGAACGGGGCATGGTGCGGCAGGCTCCGGAGGTAGTTGAGCGATTCTCGCAGGAACGAACTTCCGGCCGACGTACAGATTGAGTGAGCAGCGGGAAATTCGCCACGGATCGCAGCCTCGTATTGGGGATCAGGCCGGCCAGGGTAGTAGGAAAGGAGCGTAACCCCGTGGTGACAAGCCAGCTCTTTGAGGATGTGGTAGGAACGAAGCCTGCCTCCGGTATCCACCGGCAGTAACTTCCCCGCCTTAACCCAAAGAATATTCACGGTTCACGATGAATGACAACGAGAAAGTCGACTCACCCGGCTGTTGATGGGACGGTCATCACAGGCACACGGGCGAGCTTGATGGGGCTCGCAGAAATGCTTGCATCCGGTTAATCGGTTGTCAAATTAATTCTCGGTAAACAGAGGATTGCAGCGCCTCAGATCGTGTTCATGTCCGAAGAGTAGATCGTGGAGCGGCGGGAGGACTGCTCACCGCTGCGTTTCTGCGCGCGGTTCGCTCTTGTGGTCGCAGAGCATCTGGCGGGTTCGCAGCGGGACGGCAATATTTTTGCCGTCGCGTTCGATGGCGAGGTTGATAGGAGTCCCTGCCTCCGCATGCAGTCTCCCCGACAACTCTTCCGGGTTCAGGGAGGCAACGGTCTTCCCGTCAATCATCTTGATCTGATCGCCGATTGTGACTCCGGCTTTGTCCGCAGGCGAATTTTGCCAGACGGACATTACTGAATATGTCCCCTGGCCGTTTCGGGCAAACTGAATGCCGATCGTGGTGTAACGATAGATATCGGGCTTGAATTGGGCGTCTCTATTCAGAACCATGCGTTCGTGTTTGAGATCGAGGGCGACTTCAAACTCCCGCAGAAGATCGGAGCCCAGGATCCCGCCGAAGTTTTCACTGGAAAATGCGCCGGTGTCAACCGTGCGCTGTATTCGTACGGCTTGATCCGTGATCGTAGTGCCCGCGACCGAGAGGCTGGGAATACAGGCCAGAAAAGCGGGCGGAGTGGGAGCGCCTGCCCGTACAACGCCGTCAATAATGGAGGTGGGCGTCCAGTGCCGGGAAACTTCTTGCCAGGTCGCCCAGGATAGGTTGGTCGAATTCGTGCCGGTATCGAGCAACAACTCGACTGGCACCGACATCACCTGAATCGGGACAAAGAACTGGTCGCGGGATCGGCGCAGGGTTACCGGACTGCCGACACCTGCGAGCTGTGACCATGGGCCCAAAACAATTTCGGATTTCGAGTAATTCAGTTTGAAGGTGAGTTCCTGCAGGATGTCATTCCCCAAGATTCCGTCGACGGTTACGCCGAGTGCACGGGAAGCAGCCTCCATGCTGAAGGTAGCCAGAGAGGGGTTATCAAATACTCTCGTGCCGATCCCTAAACTGCGGGCCTGAATGGCACTGGTCTGCAGCACGCGATAGTTTCTGAGGAGCTGCATATCCCCGGCACTCTTTAGATTCAGGGAAGTCGCAAGCGAAGGATCGATGGCGGAACTCTCGCTTCCAGTGTCGAGCATGAAGAGCAGTTCGCGATCATTGACGCGCACTGGGATCAGCACCGCATTATTTGTGAGCCGGACGGGGACGATTTCCTGGCCGAGGACAGGCGCCGCCACGAGCAGGAAGATGAAACAGCGCTTGGTCCACGTGGATCTCATCGGTTTCCCGCTACAGCCCAACGGTTTGATACCGCAACACGGAGAGAGCGAGGCGATACTCATATTCCGCCTGAGCGTTACCGATTTCTGCTTGCGTCTGTTGCAGCTGCGCCTGACTCAACTCGACAATCGAACTGAGTCCCAGCTTGTAGCGAGTCTGCGCCAGATCGAGAGCCTGATTCGCCTGGGCCAGCAATTGTTCGCTCACGGTAACGCGGTCGAAAGCTGTGCTGGCCGCCAGCCAACTGGTTCGCACATCTCGCGAGATGCGGTTGCGCAGATCCAGAAGGTGCTGCCTCAGGGCTTGCGCCCGCAAGTCGGTCTCGCGCGACTTGGCGGAGAGGAGAAATCCCGTGAACACCGGAATTTGCACATTCACTCCGACCGCGCCATAGGGACCATAGACCTGGTCACTGCGGATCGGAGAATCGCCATAAGCGGCAAGAGCGCTGATGGTCGGATACATCTGGTCGCGATCCGCTTGGTGGACCTTTTCGGCGGACTCCGACTCAAACTCCAAGGCCAGGATCTCCGGTCGTTTGGCGAAGGCATCGGCAATCAGCGGATCCACGTCCGCGGGAGGCGGCGCCAACGGTTCCGGACTACTTACCAGCTCAAAGTTCTCCAGGGTGGGATAGCCGAGAATCGCCGACAGGCTTGCCATCGCCGCCTTGTCGTTGTTCAAAGCATCCAGGTACAGGAGCTTGGCTTGGGCGAGATTCACGTTGGCAAAGCTCAGATCCAGTTCAGACTTGAGTTTGCTTTTGGTGAGCGCAGATACCTGGTCGGATAGCAACTGCCGGGAGGCCACGGTTTGCTCCGCCACTCTCAGGACAGCGTGGCTCTGCAGGGCGCCATAGAATGCCTGGTCCACAGCCAGCAGCACGTCTTCTTTGGTGGCCAGCGCATTCTGCTCATCGGCTTTGGCCTGAAGGCGGGCGCCGGCAACCAGATTCGTGGTGTGGCCGAAGTCGGTGATCAGTTGGCTGACGGTAGCTCCTCCGGCGGCGCGCGTGTAGATGATCGGATTATTTAACGCGCCCGCCGTGATGCGGCTATTGTTGCGGGCATCGACCGCGGTGAGGTTGGCATAGGTTTGCGGCCAGAGGTTGGAGCGGACCTCTCGTGTCACCTGTTGCGAGGCAAGCGCATTCAAACGCGCCATCGAAACGGAGGGATTGTTCTTCACCGCAATCGCTTCCGCATCCTTCAAAGAGAGATGAATGACAATTCCCGCAGCCTGTTGACTAGTTCCGCTCTGGCCACCTCCCCGGGTTGCCGCGCTGTTGCTCTGCGGAATGGAGAACGTCCCCACTGGCGCGTCAGTTGGGTTCTGCAGGATCAAGGTCGATTGCGCGAAACAGCCCAATGCACAAGCAAACAGGCAAGCATGGATGATCAGTTTTCTGCTCAAGCCGATTTCTCCTGCATGGGCTGTTCGTCCTTTTCGTGGAACCACAGATAGGCGGCCGGCACGAGATACACGGTCACGACCACAGAGACCAACAAACCGCCAATGATCGCGCGGGCCAATGGCGCGTAAGCCTCGCTACCGGTTCCCAGCTTTAAAGCCATCGGGATCAGGCCGAGCAGAGTTGCGAGGGAGGTCATTAGCACGGGACGCAATCGCTGGCGAGATGCGGTGGCTACGGCTTCTTTGAGCGGGCTGCCGTGGTGGCGCAACTGCCGCGTGAACTCGACGATCAGAATGCTGTTCGATACGACGATCCCCACCATCATTACCACTCCCATAAGCGACATGACGTTGAGAGTAGTGCCCGTCACGAGTAGAAATACCAGCACACCAGCCAGTCCCGGGGGTACAGCCAGCAGAATGATGAACGGATCGAGGAACGAGGCAAACTGAGCCACCAGGATCAGGTACACCAGCACGACCGCGAGTATCAGGCCGATGCCGAAGCTCTTGAAGGACGACCTCATGTTCTGCACCGACCCGCGCAGGTTCACCCGCACACCTTCCGGCAGCTTCGTATCGGCAACGATCTTGTCAATCTGACTGCTCACCCGGCCCAGGTCTTCCGTCCGCGGCGCCACGTACAAATCGATGACCCGGAATAACTGGTAATGGTCGACCTCGGTGGGCGTAGGAATGGACTTCACATTGACCACAGTGTCGAGCATTGTGGGCTCGTTGCTCTTGACCCCCCGCATCGGAATCTGTTTCAGGTCTTCCATGGTCTTCACCGCATCCTCGGGATATTGCACCGTGAGCATGTACGGGTTGCCCGTCTTTGGATCGATCCAATAGTTGGGCGCGATCATGCCGTTGGAGGTGAGCGCGGTAATCACGTTATCGACAACTTCCTTCTGCGATAGTCCCACCAGGCTTGCCTTCTCGCGGTCGATGTCGAGTTGCAGAGCGGGATAGTCAATGTCCTGCGGTATCAGGACATCACTCACGCCCGGCAGCGCGCGAACCTGCGATGCAATCTGGGAGGCAACGGCGTAGCTCTTCCGTAGGCTGCTGCCGCTGACCTGCACGTCGATCGGCGCGGGCATTCCCATGTTCAACACAGAATCGACCAGCCCGCCCGATTGGAAATAGGTACTCACTTCCGGCAAATCCTGGCGCAGGCGTTCCCGTACTTGCCGCATATAGTCGTAACTGCCGATCTTGTGCGACTCTTTGAGGCTCACCTGCACGAAGCCGGTGTGGGGCGCGGAATTCGGCGTGTAGATGGCGGAGAAATCGGTGGTGATCCCGATGTTGGAGACAATCATGCCCAATTCGTTATCGGGAACGACCTGGCGAACGATGTCTTCGATTTGCTTCGTGTATTGTTCCGAAAGTTCAATGCGCGTTCCCGAAGGAGCCTTGAAGTTGATAACAAATTGGCCCGGGTCAGTGCGGGGAAAGAACGCCACGCCGAGCAGTGGGTACATTGCGAGGCAGAGCATGGAAACGCCCGCCAGCCCGACGGTTGTTGCCACAGGTTTCAGCAGCGTGGTGCTCAGCGAGCGATCGTACTTCCCGAGCATCATCTCGAAATAGAAGTTGAATTTTTTGGCGACGGATCCAAAGCGCGCACCGAGGGACCCTTCTCCCACTTCCTCGTCGGCCTGATGCCGGCTGATCAGCTTGGCGCAGAAGAGGGGCACCACGGTCATGGCAACGAGATAAGAAGCCAGAAGCGAAAGAACCACGGCCATCGCCAGCGCCACAAATAGGAAACGGCTCACGCCGTACAGGAAGATCACGGGGAAGAACACGATGGCAGTTGTCAACGTAGCGGCCAGAACTGCGAGCGAAACCTCCTGACCACCTTTTTCTGCGGCGACCTCTGCTGGCTCGCCCATCTCCAGATGGCGGAAGATGTTTTCTAACACGACCACCGAGTTGTCGATCAGGCGGGAGAAAGCGAGGGCTAGACCGCCCAATACCATGGTGTTGATCGACCCGCCGCCGGCGCTGATCGCCATGAAGGCCGCCAAAGCGGAGAGCGGAATGGAAAGAAAAACCGCAGCCGTGGCGCGCACACTCCCCAAAAACAGGAGCACCATCAGGCCGGTCAACACCAGTCCGATGGCTCCTTCATGGAGGAGATTTTCGATGGCCATCTTCACAAAGGCTGATTGATCGAACACCACTTTCGCGACCAACTGCTTCGGAATGTCGACCAGGTGAGAAAGGGCGTCGCGAATACCGTTGACCACGGCGATAGTATTGCTATCGCCTCCCTGTTTCAGAATCGGCAGGTATACAGATCTCTGCCCATCTACTCGGACAATGTTGGTCTGGATTTGCTGCGCGTCTTTGGCCTGACCCACGTCCCCCACCAGCACCGACGCCTGCCCCACCGTCTTGATCGGCATGTCATTGATCTGCGCGGCCGTGGGCACCTGGCTGTTGGTGTAAAGGTTGTAGTCGATCGGGCCGATCTTCACGTCGCCCGCCGGCAAGATCAGGTTGCTGTCATTGACCGTGCGGACGACATCCATCACCGACAACTCGTGGGCCTCCAACTTTAACGGATCGACGTAGACCATGATTTGCCGGTAGCGTCCGCCGAAGGGTTGCGGTACGGAAGCACCGGGTACGCTGGCAATCTGGTTGCGCACGTTGTATTGCCCAAGGTCGCGCAACTGTGTTTCGTTGAGGCCCTGGCCTTTGAGAGTGATCAGGCACACAGGCAAGCTGGAAGCATCGAACTTGAGCACCACTGGCGGCAGGGTGCCCGGCGGAAGACGGCGCAGGTCCGCCATCGCCAGGTTGGAGATGATGCTGAGATCGGAATTGGCATCCGTTCCTGGCTGAAAATAGATTTTGATCAGACTTACGCCGGGAAGCGATCGTGACTCAATGTGATCGATGCCGCTCCCAAGTGTAAAAAATCTTTCGAAGGGATTCGTGATGTTGGTTTCGATCTGCTGCGGCGGCATCCCCGAATAGAACGTAGCCACAACTACGACCGGAATATTAATGGGGGGAAACAGATCCACCGGCATGCGCAGGAGCGTCACCGTTCCCACGATGGCGATCATCAGGCAGAGAACAATGATGAAAAAGGGGTAGCGAATCGCGAAGCCGGACATCAGGCGGCACCCTCCGCTTCCAGGTTGCTCTCGTTGACTACCTTGGGGGCCACCTTCTCTCCCGGACGGAACTCCCCGCGCCCACCGATGATTACGCGATCGTTCTCAGCCAGTCCGGTGAGCACCTCGACACGGTCACTGCCCTCGACTCCCAACGTCACCTGTCGTTCCTGCACGCGTCCGTGGGAATCCACTATGAGGACAGTGCCCCCCGAACTGTTCCGCTGCACCGCTTGAACGGGAACGGTGAGCGCAGCGTCCCGCTGACTGAGGACGAGTCTTGCTTCGGCGTACATTCCATCTTTCAGAGTGCCGTCAAGATTCTCCACGTCAATCTCGGTATGCATGGTTCGCGTCTCATCATTCAGCGCGTCAGCAAAGCGGGCCACGCGGCCTTGAAAGTCCCGGTTCATGGCGGAGACATGCACCTGCACCGTGCTTCCCAATCGAAGCTGCGGCACGGCGGATTCCGGCACCGGCACCACGAGCCGCAAACGGGACCACTCCGCCAACTGCACCACCGGCATGGATTGCGTCTCGGATGCGGTGCCCGCCTGAATCAGAGCACCGGTATCGGCGTAGCGCTTGGTCACAACTCCAGCGAACGGAGCGGTGATGTGGGAATATGCCTCAAGGGCCGACAGGCGATCGAGCTCCGCTTGTGCGACAACCAGTTGGCTCTCCGACTCAGACAGTGTGGCTCGAGCGCTGTCGATTTGGGCTTCAGTCTCTTTGTCCTTGGCCATGGAATCGTCCAGCTCTTGCTCGGCAATCAGGCCCGGACGAGCTTCAGAAGCCTGTTTCAGCCGGGTATATGCGGCATGGTAAGCGGCGTGGGTAGATTCGGCGCGCTGAATCTCGCTCTGGGAGCGGCGAATGGCGTCCTGGTCGCGGCGTATATCCGCCCTTGCCCCAGCCACCTGAGCGCTTAATTCAGGAACCTCCAGAATGGCGAGGACCTGGCCCGCCTTCACGTGGTCGCCAACATCCACATAGATGGTCCGGATGTAGCCGGCCACCTTGGCGTGCACATCCACTTGCTGGTAGGGCCGGAAGGCGCCGGACAGGGTAAGCGAGTTCACGACGGGCCGCCGCTTCACCAGCGCAACGGCAACTGGGCGAAGAGCGTCATCTTGCGGGTTCGCCTTCGCGGTTTTCATGGGGAGCCGCAACAGGAGCACGAGGCACCCTGCCACCGCGACTGCCGCAATGCTCACGAGTTTGTACTTACGGTTCATTGATTCGGCCTCTTGTGACCGGAAATGTCCTTCCGATCGCCCAACGTTTTTCGCAAACAAAGAATAGCAGCCAGGTTCGGGCTGCACCCCTCCGGTTATTAACTACGGGTTGCACACCCACCGTTCTTGAGGAGCTGATGACCGATGATACCCATTTTCACTTTCCGCCCGCTCTCTGGGAAAGAAACGTACATGATGTGTTTCTGCAGGAGCACATCCACTTTATGATTGGGAGCGAATGCCGCGGGCAGGTAGTCGATGGCCGACTCGTAACGGCCGATGTACACATTGCAGTCAACGCGAACGCCGATATCGTAACTGTAGTCATCCGCCTGCAAGGGAGCGTCAGTGGGGTTACTGCCCACGTAGTTTGATTGAGCTTCGCGTTTATCGACACTGACTACGGTGGCAGATTGATGTCCTTTGGAATCCGCCTTACTGTCGGCGCGCGAGTACACCAACATTACGGTCGACATAAGACCTAACAGCAGCAAGATCTTCGTCATTATCCCTCCATGAATAATGTCCGGCTGTCTGGAGATTCAGTAGGTTCAACTTCTCCGGAGCTCGGCGCGCAGTTTTGAACTCACCCCAGACGCGGCCCGTGATAGGGAGCGGACTGGCAGCAGTCGAATGACTGCGGTGAAGTTCATAGATCCCGACTAACTACGAGGGAGAAAGCAATTAGCGGGACGGAGGTGGACGATTGGAAAGACTTTCGTCGAAGAGAACCGCCGGCAGCGGAGGGCCGGCCGGCGCAACATGCGGATAGAAAGACGGAGCTTGCAGAGTTACTGCGATCGTAACCGGAGGCACCCATTTCGCCGCATCACGATCCATGTGTTGGCGAAAGGCTTGTGACGCAGCGGACTGAGCAGTGACTCCCTGAGGAACCGTAAGGTGGAAGGTTCGCGTCACCAGACTACAGGTCAACGCCGCAATCGCCAGTGCGATGACGAGCACCCAGCGGAACAGAAGGGGTCGTTGACCTAGCGGGTTATCGCCTGACGACAACATCTGCGGAGCCATCCTCTTGAGCATTATAGCAACTTGCGCATCGGCCCACAGCGAAACCTCGGTAACGTGGCGGCGGAGTAAGGGGCGAAAAGCCAGGTCGAGTGGACATCCATCTACTTCGATGCGGGCCAGCGGATAAGTGATGTGGAAAAGCGGTAACTGGGGTTCGCGGTGCGCTTTAGGCGCCTGTTCAAACACGCAGGATCATCACTTCGGTGGCTTTGATGAGGGCAGCGGCGGTCTGGCCCGCCTTGAGCTGCATTTCCCGCGCGGAGCGGGCGGTAATGATTGAAGTAATCTGCTGGTCGCCGATGGAAATCCACACTTCTGCCATCAGGCCGCTGATGTGGACGGCATCGATGCGTCCCACCAGCTGATTCCGACCGCTGACACGGCGCGCCACGTCTTTACGTTCTTTTTGGGTTCTGCCTCGGGTTCTGTAAAGCAGCCGGTCCAGTTCGCTCTGCGGAATACGATGGTGGCCGCCAGCAGTCCGCACGCTGCGAATCTTCTTCTTGTAAATCCACTGTTTGATGGTGGGGAAACTTATCCCCAGCTGCAGCGCAGCATCGCGGAGTTTGAGCAACTCCTCATTCTTTCGGCTCGTTTTGTCAGTCCTGCGCACGGGAAACAAAATCGTACAACAGGCGAGGTTCAGTTGCCAGCCCGACCTGGTTCTGGTGCGACAGAAATGCGAAGGCAAGCGGCAGGGAGGATGCTCGCTTGAAGTGGGATGTTCTCAATCCGGTACAGCCTACAGTGGCCATACCGGATTGAGTCGAATCAAGCGACAGACGTCCTACGGCAAGTAGTAACGGAACGACGTAAACACCATGTTGTCGACACCGTGCGGGGTTGCGCCCATTCCGGCCCAGGTATTACGCACGACGTAGGAGTACTGCGGTCCCCACTGAATCCTGCCCTTCGGCCCGTTGTAGACTTTCACCCAGAAGCCAAAGGTTCCCTCGAGGATATTTCTGGTGTCAGCCGTGCAGTTCGCAAGGCCGCCCGGAAGGAATCCGGCGGAAGAGGTCGGAAACTGGCCACCGGTAGGCGTTCCCGGAGGCGTCTCCACATAGCAACCGGTATTGTTGAACAAGGGAGACCCATATCCAACAGGTTTGCCCGCTGCGTTGAGGGTCCAATCATGGCCAGCATATTCGCCGCCCCCGTTCATGTAAATATCGAGCCGGGGCGTATGCCATTCCAAGGTGCCGAGTGCCTGATAGCTCCTGATGAGGGACAAAACGCCATCGGGCCGCACGGTTGCATCGGAAAGGCCGGCGGTTCCGTAGCGTCCGATTCCGTTGCCTCCGAGGAAATGCAGGCCGAGGTCAACTTCTTTCTTGATAGTGATGCGCGCGTTGGCGCCGAGGCCTGCGCCCGTTGCGGAGTTATTGAAAGCGCCCGAGGCTGAAGCTCCGGTGACCCCGCCGCAGGTGTCCGTGGCAGCCGTCGTGGCACACGGAAACACGCGGTCACGGAACTGACTGACTAAGCCAAAGACCTCGTAGTGGCCGATGCCCGGTTCAAAGACGGCTTTGACGATGAAGTCCGGTGCGGCATTGAAAGCGTAGGTCGCGCTGGGGTTGTAAAGACCGCCACTGGCGCCGGCGGAGCCGAGGACGAAATTATTGGCGTTGCCATGGGCAGCGAAAGTTGTTTGGGCGTTCTCTATGGAAGCGGCCAACCAGAACTTGTTATTAAAGTTCTTGGCCACGCGGAATCCATACTGCCGCGCCCAGCTGAAGCCGATGGTATATTGCGGGTCGATGGTCATCGGCAGCGCTTCGGAGCGGTTGTCGACACCCTTCTTGGTCTCCGTAACCAGGCTCCACATCTGACCGCCGGTGACGCTCCAGCCTCCATGAGAGACCACCTGCCCCCAAGCCTGTCTCTGGCGCAAGGTGTAGCTGTTGCTTTCGTTGTTGTTGGAGGTGACGCCGGCTGAGAGGAAGTCTGCTTCCACGTATCCACTCAGCTTGTAATCCTTCAGCTTGCCCTCCGCGAGCATGCTGACGCGCGACTGGCGGCCGCTAGCGAAGAATTCGGAGATTGCGCTTTGCGTGGCTCCGGGCATGGTGACGGAGTTAAAGGGCGTGTTGATGTCGGCGCCCAGGGCTCGATTGCGGTATACAGTTTCAGCCGCCAGAAAGCCGCCGGGAGTAATGGTGATACCCTTGAAGTGCAAGGCTAGCGGGCTCTCGAGACTGGTTTGAATGTTCTTCTGGGTTTCCTGCAAGCTCAGTGCGGTATTGGTGCTGTTCTCCTTCAGGTCCGCGACATCGCTGTGCAGAGTGGTAACATCTCCCTGCAGCTTATTCGTTTCCGCGACTGCGGTGTCCGCTTTGGTCTGTGCCTGCACCACCGCCGGGGACGCGGCGATAGCCTGGTCCAATCGTTGCTGCATCTGCTGCATGGCCTGATCGCGGCTCTGCAGTTCCTGCCGGAGTTGCTGGATTTGCTGCTGCTGTGCATCCAGAGCCTGCTCCAACTTATCCAATTTTGAACTTGTACTCGGTGCGGCTGTCTTGGTTTTCTTTTTCGAGGCCGCGTTCGACGCAGCCTGAGGCGGCGGAGCTGCGAACGCAGTGGTCGCGAGCAGCAGGCAAAGCACAAACGCTGTCACTCTATTCATTTTTCCTCCCACGGAAATGTTGAAGACGCAAACCCATTTGTCCAATAACGCAGTCGAATCTAAGTGAGAAACATTGGTAGTGTCTGGGACAAATGAACATACAAGGAAGGCCCGCGAAAAATGTTACAACGGCGTTAATTTTGAATGAATAAATGATTACTCATCTCAACTTCGAGAAATTTTCCGTTAATTTGAATGCTCGGCTCTATGGCGACGGTACGAGACAAGCGGGAATACACGATTTTCGCGGTCGACAAGGCCGATGGTCTGCGTGCCATCAAGGGCGCCTTATCGAGAAGGGGATTCCGAGTCTATGGCTTTGTGAATGGAGATTCGGCTATCCGGCGGGCCTTGAATTCTCCCCCTTCCCTGTTCCTTCTGGAAGCGGCGCTGTCCTACGGCGACGGCTTGTTGCTTTGCGCCCGCATTCGCAAAACTCCTGTGCTTGCGCTGGTGCCCGTTGTCTTCGTATCGCGCCGATCGGACGTGGCGGACCGGGTCGCGGGGCTGGAGATGGGCGCAGACGATTACATCACCAAGCCGTTCGACGAGCGCGAACTGGCGGCGAGAGTTTCGGCGAATCTCAGGCGGTGCTACGAACTGAGCCGGCCTGCTTCGCTGCAGTTCGGAAAGGTCGAGATCGATTCCAACGCCATGCGGCTGACCGTGGGAGGTTCGCCCGTTGCCCTGCCACTCAGGGAATTTCGTCTACTGGATTACCTGGTGCGCAACCCCGAACGCACCTTCAGCCGGGAACATCTCCTGAAAATGATTAGGCCCGGCGCCAGCGACGTCAAGCCACGTATCGTGGACGTGTACGTGAAGAGTATCCGCAGCAGGATCGAAGAAGATGAGGAGAACCCGCAGTACCTCAGGACCATACGCGGGGTGGGCTACTGCTTTCACCTGCCGGGGGCGTCAAGATGACGGTGGCAGAGTTGCCGCAGGCTTGACACTAACGAATCCGCATTTCCGCTGGGGGAGAGACTCGTATCAGGACGCATGCAATGCGACGCAGTCACCGCAGCCACAGCCGTCGTTTATGAAAAGCGAAACCGAGCGCTCCTGAGAGCAGAAGCACGAACGTCCCAGGCTCGGGCGCGGGCGAAGCTACGACTGTGAACTCAGCGCTGCCAACGGTTTTGAAGGCCCCGCCGTCCGCTCCTCCGAGTATAGAAAAATAGTTGAGGCTGTAGGTTCCAACGGGTGTCTTTGGATTGAGGAATACGTTAAAGACAGCAAAAGGGCTGCTGGTCGCCCCGGGAGCGAGTGAAAGCGGAGCGTTCTGCAGGAAAGGAGCGTCGCTGACGGTGAGCATCGAAGAGGACGTCGTGGCGCTGTCGCCATTCAGAAAAATGGGACTGGTCGTAAGATTGGTCAGCGTTGCGTCGAAGGTGATCGAAGTTCCGGCCGGCCCAGAAATGCTGGCTTGGGTGAGTGTGATCTGTATGGAGTCGGCATAGGCGAGCGGCGAAAAGAGCAGGAGCGCGGCCAGCGCGATCCGACGACGGAACGGCAGGATTCGTGTCATACGCCCAATGCTCTCCGGTCGCCGTATGAATCACGGGCGAAGAGGAAGCTTCCTAGGCTAACCGGCGCGGGCCCTGGAATTGTGATACGAAAATGAACATTGTGTGAATCGATAATGCTTGCGCGAGCCGGTTTGGGCCAGGTTGGGCCGTCTCCCGTCTTCTCTTCTGCGATCACACTTCCGCGATTACATTCGCCGTGAGCGTCCCCAACCCTTTGCTTCTTACATCCGTGCTCCGAACGGCTGGGGGCGAGGCGGTTTCGGGGTGAGTTGCAGCGGGCAGCAGGTTAGAGGTAGCTCAGCCACCACCAGTCCTTATGTTGTTCTTTGACCTTCATGAACCACTTGCAGGCCGGGTATAGGAGAACCACTGCGGTGATCCACATCGCGTAAATGAAGGGCAAGCCGTGGCCGTATTCCTCCGGGGTCATGCGGAGCATGAATCCTCCGGACAGTAGCCAGGCAGAGGGCTGATGGTAAGCGAAGGCGACCCACACTGCCATGGCGTGGATCAGGTAAAGATGGATCACGTAATAGAAAAGTGGTACACGACCGAAAACCAGGATGACACGAGCCCAGAGTCGTTCCGGGTTCAATTTGTCGAACCATGCCAATGCCATAAGCGCGGGCCCCAGGGTCATCAGCAGGAATTGCAAAGAAGGCGGATATTTCAAAGTGTCAAAGAACGAGACGACAGTCAGCACGAGGGTGCGTTGCACCGCCCAGGGCCCGGCCGCTCCGCCACCCCAGGGTTGAAGAGCGGCTTGGCTGTTCCCATACAGGTGGAAGACTCTCAGGATGACGAAGGCCAGGGTAAGAAGCGCTCCGATACCGGCCACCTGTTTTCTCCAGTTCCCCTGGCGCAAAACGAAACCCAGCGCGTAGCCGAGAGCCATTACTCCAATCCACGGAATCACGGGAAAGAGAACGAAGAAAAAAGTCTCGTGAGGCACCAGCCAGAACACACCGTGACCATGGAGAATCATCCATAGACCTGCGAACTTGCCGAATGCCGCAGGTCTTACCGGGTCGAGCAGATTGTGAGTCGCGACCATTACGGCGCCTAGTGCGGCAATCCACGAGGGTCGCAGACGTACGAGAAACGCCATTGCGACCATCGACCAGCCGAGCGACCAAAGCACTCCACTGAACCAGAAAGGAAGGGTGTAAGTCCAGGACCAGGCGACGACGGTCAAATCCAGGAACACGAGCCAAAGTCCTCGGGTCCAGAAGAATCTCGAAACCTGGGCGATCGACTTGCCTCTCGCAAGCGATAGAGCCGCGCCCGTCCCCGCCAGCAGGAAGAACACGGGAGCGCAGAAATGAGTGACGAATCGCGTGAAGAAGAAGGGCCCGGTAGTGTAGGCAAGGTCTTCCGCTCCGTAGTGCAGGCCACTGAAGAAACTCCGGGTATGGTCCAGGGCCATCAAGACCATAACTAGGCCGCGAAGGAGGTCCACACAGAGTAGACGGGAGTGCGAGGTATTGGCGCTCGGCACCCGCGAAACCTCTCGGATGATAACTACGGGCGGTGCTGAAGCTGGAGAATTAACGTTCACTAGTGCTTCTCCCACGCGCCCCAGATATCAGTGACGTGAGCCTAGCAAGAAAGGTCGCCTTGTTGAAGGACTACTCTCCCCGGTTTAGTTACGGAAGTTTTGTTGGGCTCGGTGTTCGTGAACGAACTTCTTGCCCTTTTCCAACTCCGCCACAAGCTTGGCAGTTAATCAGATGGGGGGCTGTTCCGTCGGGTTTACCTAACCTTCTGCCCCGCTGTTTATATCAGTGCTTCGCACTGCGCGGGCAGCTAACCAAAGGTCGTGTCCATGGGAGTTGTATCCATGAGACGGGAAAGATGCTCACCGCCTAGGCCTCGGGCTAAGGAAATGGCCGACCGTCCCATAGACGGGCTACCTGCCGGCGATGCGTTCAAACGGGATTACACGAGGTATGGTATCCGAGGTGTTACCATATCGACCTGCAACTTGCCGACTTCGGAACCTGCGAATAATGAAAACCTCGCGCTCAGTGGCATCTCCACGAGTGGTTTGCATCGAAGATTTCCGTCCCCTGGCCCGGCGGCGAGTACCGCAGTCAGTCTTCGACTATCTGGACGGCGGCGCCGAAGGCGAGGTCACGCTGCGCGAGAACTGTCGTGTCTTTGAGGACGTCTCCTTCCGCCCGCGGCACGCGGTCGTCACTCCGGAATGCAATCTGCGCACGCGGGTACTGGGCTTTGAGTTGTCACTTCCGTTCATGCTCGCTCCGGTTGGTTACAGTCGGCTGATGCACCCTGGCGGCGAAGTCGCCGCGGCTCGTGCAGCCGGGCAGGCCGGTACGGCGTACATCCTCTCCACAATTTCCGGACACAGGTTGGAGGATGTGAAAGCAGCCTCCAACGCGCCCGTGTTCTACCAGCTATATCTCATGGGCGGCCGTGCCGCCGCCGAAGCTGCCATCGAACGGGCGCGCGTTGCGGGCTTTTCCGCGCTCGTGGTCACCATCGATACGCCGGTCTCGGGAATTCGTGAGCGCGACTTCCGCAACGGTATGAAGGAACTGGTAAGCGGCAGCCCGCTGCAAAAAATCCCGTTTCTGCCGCAGATACTCTTGCGCCCCGGATGGCTCGCCAGTTTTCTGCTCGACGGCGGACTTCCGGGCCTGCCCAACGTTGTGGTACCCGGCAAGGGACCGCTGCCCCTGGTCGACGTCGCCGCTGCGCTCGCTGAGTCTGCAGTGACGTGGGCAGACTTGCGCTGGATCAGAGAACTCTGGCGGGGTCCCATCGTGGTCAAAGGTGTTCTGACGGGTGACGATGGACGCCGCGCCATCGACGAAGGCGCAGTCGCGATCTCGGTCTCGAACCACGGCGGCCGCCAGCTCGACTGCGTGCCAGCTTCTTTGCGCGTCCTGCCGGAAGTCGTGGAAGCAGTGAATGGCCAGATCGAGGTGTGGATGGATGGAGGCATCCGTCGCGGCGGCGACATCGTCAAGGCGATCTGCCTGGGCGCCCGCGCCGTACTCTGTGGCCGCGCCTACGCCTACGGCCTCGCAGCCGCAGGAGAGGCCGGCGTCCACCGCGCAATTGAAATCCTGAGGGCGGACCTGGAGCGTACGCTCCGGCTGCTCGGTTGTCCGTCCGTCGCGGACCTGGATCGCTCTTACGTGAACGTCCCGAAGTCCTGGGATTAGCACTCGGCGTAGGCCATCCAGTAAATGGATGTGGACCAATGCAGCAGCATAACGGTGTGATAAGAATTGTTTCGCCAACGAGCTGAGCGTCGGATGCAGCCCGATTCTGAATGACAACAGAAATCACAA
>Ga0335081_10002075_pt1 | contig 31627 bp, 27 predicted proteins | sample Lox_Sample_35_FD_206713 | JGI IMG/M metagenome (GOLD analysis project Ga0335081, IMG submission 206713) | Soil microbial communities from Loxahatchee National Wildlife Refuge, Florida, United States - Lox_Sample_3.5 | ecosystem: Environmental > Terrestrial > Soil > Wetlands | place: USA...
TCCCGCAACAGGGCTTCCTCCACCGGAAATCCTTCAGCCTCGGAAGTGAATTCGACCACGGCTGTTTGATCCAGCTGCAACCAGCCATTCGCGCGAGTGGCACCAGCACTGCGAATTAAAGAAACCCAGCCTTTTTCGCATGAATGTGAGACCCTTCTTTCTAACTACCGGACCACGAGCGCCTGTCAGTGCGTGGGTTAACTTTCCAGCCTATCCTGGCTCTTTCTCAAGCGATCTTTCTCCATCGCCAGCCGCAATTGTGCCCTTTTCAGTTTGGCTTTGAGCTTGTCGTGCTCCTCCGTCGCCTTTTTCACCCGCTGCTGCGCCGACTTGATTTCGGCGATCGCATCTTTGTGCACCTTCAACATAAATTACTGTAGACCCGCGAAGGCTTCGGCGACCTGCAATGTGGCAGAGGTGGTCTGCTCAACCGTCGGGACGCCAATTTCAAGGGTACCGTTGGAATTTGGATTCCGGCTATGAGTGAACAGGTTCTGGTTCATCAGAATGGACTGCAATAACCGGCCGAGTCGACGCGAATGATAGCCATTGGAGAAGCGCGGTCCATCCGACCAACCGACATTAGGCACATAGTCGCAGATGAGGCTCCAGTACTCCCCGGCGCAAGCCCAGAGTTTTAAGGATTCCACCGCGCCTTCACTCCCGACGTGATATTCGATTGTGACCGCGCCAACGGTGGTTGCCAGTCCTAAGGAGCTCCAGTTGAGGACTACGGAGCTGCCCAGGATTTGGTCGAGCGGAATCGCACTGCAGGCTTTGAGACCTGTCTCGAGTTTCATGTATTCTCCGTTTCTCTTGACGCGTCATCTCGAAAACTATCTTCGGGTGCGGCAGCGGCTGGCGACACCCTGTATTGGTCGTCAATTGAGTCGTAGGCGCCTTGCTGCGGCGCGTCGTCAGCCGGTTCCACTGCTCGCGGCGGCCTGGGCGGCACACCTCTCATTTTTTTTGCCATTGCGATTCGATATCCAACCTCTGCGAAACCATTTCGTTGCGGCAGTGAGTTGCAAGCCTCGCGCATAGTGCGACGAAGCAACTCTCCCCATTCACTGCCGTGCTCTTCAGCCACGTACGAATCCGGCTGCGGTTCGAGATCTACATACCTCGGTTCGCCCACCAAAAACGCCACGATTTGTTTCGGACTCTCCTGCTTGATCATGTCTCGCCATGCCAGACAGCCGTGGTAGTCGCGGCGGATGTCGATCAAGACCAGATCGTAACGGTCGCGGTGCCAGATGGAGCTGGCTTCGGTCAGGTCGCTCACACCGATAGCATCGATGCCGTGCAATGCCAAAACCTTCTTGCGTGACGCACGCCGCTCGGCATTGTTGTCCATCAAGAGAACGCTCGCCGTGGCAGGCGGTGTCTTCGTGAATGGCCGATGTCCTATGTCCATACCGGATCTCCTCGCGTGAACCGCAGCTTCCGACACGGGCTGCCGTCCAAGAGAAACTCTCGTCGTTGCTAGCAGGACAGCGTGGGTGAGGAGGGCTGAAGAGTGTGCCTTCTCCCAAATGCGCGGGGAGGGCAAAGAAGCCATCTCGAAGGGGGCGAGACAGCCTCATTATACGCTCTGCCGCAAGGCGAAGCGTTTGCTAGGAAAACACTTCGCCCGGCATGCGGGACAGAGTACGCGTCGGCAGCGTGTTCCGTAATGCTCGCGCCGTCGTTCGCTGATCGCTGTTGATCTGCTTGCGGGCGATCTTCAACTTCAAGGCGCGCTCGATCGAGCGCAACTCGGCGACCTCGGCCCCGGAAACCAGTGTCGAAGCTCGTCCGGCGGAGCCCATGCGTCCGGTGCGACCGACGCGATGGATGAAGTCCTCCGGAATCTGCGGCAAATCATAGTTGATGACATGCGCGACATTGTCCACGTGGAGACCGCGCGAGGCGACATCGGTGGCCACCAGCACCTGAAACTTACCATCCTCGAATCCACTGAGCGCGCCGGTGCGCTGCGATTGCGAGCGGTCACCATGGATCATGGCAGCGGCGAATCCGTCGCGAACCAGACTCTTGGCCAGGCGCTCGGTTCCGTGCTTCGTACGTGCGAAGACGAGTGTTTGTCCCTTCTCGGCGTACAGAAGCTGGCGCAGCACTTCCGATTTCTCCGCCTGTGGAACTTCGAAGGCTTGCAGCTCGACGGTGTCGGCCGGCTTCGACGTAGACCCAAGAGCCACGCGGACGGGCTTGCTCATGTAGTCGTTAACGAGGTTGGCCACGGAAGCTTCCAGCGTCGCCGAGTAGCACAGCGTCTGACGCTGGCGCGGGAGTGCCGCCACAATGCGGCGTATCGCCGGCAGGAAGCCCATGTCGAGCATGCGGTCAGCCTCGTCCAACACCAGGACCTGCACATGGCTCAGGTCGACAAGCTTGCGGCGGAGATGGTCTTCCAACCGTCCCGGAGTTGCCACCACCACGCGGGCACCCTTGCGGACCGCCTGGATCTGCCGTTGTTCGCTCATGCCGCCGATGATCAGCGCGGCGGGAGGAGCGTTGCGGGCGCGCAGCTGTTCGTATTGCTCATGTACCTGCATGGCCAGCTCGCGCGTGGGCACAAGGATCAGAGCCGAGATTCGGCGCTGCGATTCATCAAGAGCCAAGCGCTCGATGATCGGGATGAGAAACGCCAGCGTCTTGCCGGTTCCGGTTTGCGCGGTTGCAAGTACATCTTTCCCTTCCAGCGCGGGAGGAATGGCGGACGCCTGGACCGGCGTCGGGGTGGTGAAATGGAATTGCGCCAGCTTCTGCTGGAGCCCAGCAGACAGAGGCAAGTCTTTAAATTGTGTCAATCGATTTTTCTTTCTTGGAGGGGCGTCTCGCGAAATTGCATACGAGATGCGTGTCGCGAAGATACTACTGAAGCCGCTCGAGTTGTATTCGGCGCTGAACGAAACGGAAGCAGGAAAGGCGGGAATCGGATCGAACTGCGGATCGGATGTCGCTTGCAAGCGGCCGTAGCCAAAAGCGTCTACAAGCACTCTATCACAGTGCAGCCGCGCCTGTCGCGAAAGCATGGGAAAGCGACGGGATTCTCGGAGAGCGAGCGGTGCTGAAATTCAATCCGCCGACGGCGGGCGCTGCATCAGGCTTGCGATGGCGGCTAACAGTAAATCCGGCCTGCTGGCGTCTACCGACTGGTTCGCGCTGGTGAGCTCAGGCTCGTTCGCTCGCAGCAAAGCGAGTACGGGAGCAGAGCAGTGCTGGCACATCTCGTCAACAATGGCCTTTTTGTCATCGTGAGGAATGGAATGCCCTATGATGAGCAGATCGTAGCCGCCAGCGCGACATTTCCTCAGCGCCTCGATGTAGCCTTCGGCGGAAGTGACGCTGTATCCGCGCGACTCCAGCAACATCTGGCGGGTGCTCAGAAGAATCGCGTCGTAGGATACAGAAAGGATATGTGGCACCGCCTGCTACCTGCTTTTACTGCTTTCCGAAATCGTGGAAGTCGAACCCCTGCGGCTGGCCTTCTTCATCGTAGGTCACCACCAGATCGGCGACGGGAGGGCCATTCGTCAGGCTTTCAGAGTCTCCCGGTTGCTTCCGCTGTGCTTTGCGCTGCTCTTTCTCAGCTCGTTTGTCCAGCCGTGCCCGTTCTTTTTGTCGCTTCGTGAAGGTTGTGCGAGAGCTTCCTGCCATACGAGTAGTGTATATGTTTTGTTGGACTCCAGTTGCGAGGCAATCGAGTCAATTTCCGAGCGGGCCCTCATCTGCATGTGGCGCCGTGTATGGTTGCCATGCAGTCTGGATCGGAGAAACCTTCGTCTGGTACATTTGGTACCGAACAGGCGGACAGCTCTTATGTCTGGCATCGTACTGTTCTTAAGTCTGGTATCGAACAGACAAGGGCGGGGGGGGCGATAAATTTTTAGTAATTTTTATGTGGGGGTTCGCCATGACCTCTCAGTCGTGGCCAGACGAGTTTCCATCTCCGAAGTTTTCTAAAGACGGCATGCCAATCATTCTGTCGGTCGATGACGAGCCGGCAATCCTCAGCACGCGTCAATTGATCCTGGAAAGCGCCGGATTTCGAGTGCTGAGCGCACCGGACGGTGAGGCGGCCTTACGCCTGTTTTCAAGCGAGTTGGTCGACCTGGTGCTTCTTGACTACGTTATGCCGGGATTGGGGGGTGACGCGGTCGCTAAAGAGATGAAGCGACAACGACCGCATGTGCCGGTGATTCTGGTCTCGGCAAGCCCTGTTCCAGAGGACATCCTAACCTGTGTAGATTGCCGTTGCGACAAAGGTGAGGGACCGTTGGCGCTGTTGAAAAAGGTCTCTGAATTTCTCGCCCATTCGTCAACCGCAGTCTCCAGCAGCGAACCTCGATACCGCGGTTTTGGCCGCGACCACCAGCCGAACCCGAAGTGCGAGGGTGATGGCCTCGCGTCGAACGATCAACGCCTGGCCGCATCGGTGCAGAACTCGCCGCCGTTGTCGCAACACCCCCCTGAGAAAATGTCCGGGACTCTCACCTGTTGGAAGGAAATCGCGCAATATTTCGGCAAGGGGATCCGGACGGTGCAGAGATGGGAGCACGAAGCAGGGCTTCCAATCCGACGCCATAATGGCGCAAAGGGAAGGGTGTTCGCACTTCCTCATGAGCTTGAAGTGTGGCTGCAGTCATCAACCCGGCCCATCCAGGACAACTCTGAATCCGAGATAGAAAAGCTGCGCAAGACCGTTGCTGATCTTTCGCGCGAAAATGAGATGTTGCTCCGCTGGTTGGCGGCGCTGGAACAAATACCCCTTATGGGGAAGAGTAAGTCGCACAATGCGATGTTGCGCGCAAGCAGAGGGCGAAGCCTTTTCCGTTCATATGACGTACGCGAGTCTCAGAAGCCAGAAAGCGGCCCGGGCGCGTCACGCTCGAAGAGAGTAGGCTAGCGGCGCGCGGCTTGGGCTCATCGGCACGCGACTTAAAGGAGCTTTAAGCGTCGAAACTCGTTCCGCACCACTCCGTAACACTCACACGCAACACTCTCGAGACCTGCGCGATCCTTAATGGTGATATGGCCGCGGGAGTAGTCGATCAGCCCGGCCTCGTGGAGTATGCCGGCCGCCAAGGTTACGGTTGTCCGGGGGGCGCCGAGCATCTGCCCCAGGAACTCGTGGGTCAGCGGCATGCGATCGGATTGCACGCGATCGTGGCAGGTGAGCAGCCATCGCGCCAGCCGCTCGCTAATGTTGTGCAGCCGGTTGCAAGCGGCATTCTGGGCGCTTTGCACCAGATTGGCCAGCACGTACCTTTGCAAGTGTTTTCGCAACTGTCCGGGCCGTTCGAAGCTCTCTTTTAATCTGCTGGCCTCGATACGATACCCGGAGCTTTCGACCTGAATGAAGGTGCGGCCCGGCATTGTCTCTGCTCCCAGCAAGATCGGCAGCCCAACAACACCGTCCACCCCGATAACTCCGACTTCGACGGTTGCCCCGTCCTCCAGAGTCAAAACGACGGAAGCAAGTCCGGCTTCGAGGAAGTAGGCGTACTGCGCGTGACCGTCCAGGAGTTGCTCGCGAAGTTCGAGCTTAACCTGCGACAAATGCTTGGAAAGCCGTTCGATCTCTGCTTTGGGTAATGCCGCCAGCACGCGGTTCTTGAAGACGGAGGGAGGACGAGACTTCTGAGAGGGGGTCGTAGCTGCTCCTTAGCGGCCGGAATCCGGCACCCGGATGCGCAGCTGAACCAACCCTCTTCAGGCGGGCAGAGGTGCGTATAAAGATGTCAACTCAAGCATACGCTCTTCCGCAAAGCGTTGCAGGCGAATGTGTGCGGGGGTTGAGCAGCGGAGGAGACCTGATTATTTGAAGGGGACAACCGCATCGCCATGTCCGGTATCAGACTGAACCAGGACTTCTGTCTGATGTCGGACAAAGACGATGCTAGAATGTCTGGACAGGTCTTGCAGCAGCTTATCCGGACCTTCAGCCTTGTTGATGAACTTGTCGACGTGTTCTGTGCCCGGTGGGGGATCCACTATCCCGGTGAGGAGCAGAATCGGGACCTCCGGCTTGGCCAGCTTCATTGTGCAAGCCATCTCGATTCCTGTGGCGCCGGGAAGGAGATGATCGGAGACGACGATGTCAATGCGGTTCAGCCTGAAGATCTGGAAGGCTTGGTCGGCGTCCAGTGCGGGTAAAACGTAGTAGCCAGCGCGTTCCAGGAGAGACTTGCGAATGGACAGAGCGACAGCCTCATCGTCCACGCACAGTATCGTTAGCGGTTGCAGCGAGGGCGCTGGCCGGGAGGGTTGCACGGGTATGCTCCTTCGTGAATAGAGCTCTTCGATCGAACGACGGGAAGCATCGCGACTTACCAAGATCTGAATCTGAAGAAGCAGATTGATGCCGGCAAGATACCGGGGCCTCACATCGACGTAACCGGCCCGTATTTTGACGGTCCTGGGAGCTTCTTCTACCTGGCCGGGCCGGATGACGCCCGGCAGACCGTGGATTTCTGGGCCGACCGTGGAGTCACCTCGTTCAAGGCATACGTCCACATAACGCGGGATGAGCTGAAAGCGACCATTGACGAGGCGCACAAGCGCGGAATGAAAGTCACTGGCCACCTGTGCTCGGTGACCTACAAGGAGGCGGCCGATCTAGGTATTGACAACCTGGCCGCTGGTCGATTGGGCGGAGGTCAGCTATGGGATTTCAATAGCGTTTTCCTTGATAGGGAAACACTCAACTTGTGTCTTCGCGCCTGAGAATCCATGACTGCCATGGCGGCCAATCATAAGGCCTAGCAAGTTTGGGTGCAAGGGTCATTTCAGGAGTAATCTCAACCAGCGACACGCGGCAGCGTCCGCCGCGCCAGCGGGTTAGTTCTAACGGCTAACACGTACTGCTGAGGAACTCCACTGCGCGCCCGGTCACATCGATGCAACGCCGACTTCCCGTCCAAGTGGTTTGGACTTCCAGACAGGACTGGCTCGACACCAGATCCGTACACACGCGTTTATGGCTCCTAGTCTCCGGCCGCAAGATAATTTCTCGCGAGTAATCGCAGTATCGGTGGGTTCAAAGGAAGATAAAGCTGAGATTCGCAGCTTTGATCCACACGAGCTATTTCCGTTGGCGGAAATAGAAGCTATCCAATATGACTGCTGTTTTTGCCGCCTTGATCGGTCGGCGAGCGACGTGCGCTCGCCGACCCCCTTGCAGGCAAGCGCAATCGCTCAGGGACCGACGCGGATCTCGCAAATCCAGCCATGCCGCTTAGGGTCGCTTAAGACGACTATCTTTAGCTCATCTCTACAAGCCTTGAGCAAAAGCTCACCCAGCGAGCGTTGGCAACACTCGAACCTGCGCTCTTCGCCGCAGCATTGCACCAGTACGAACCCTTTCAGATCGCCGAAGCAGTCGAATATGATCTCGCACACTCTGCCTTGATACTCGACATATTTCGGCTCCGGCTTGAAGATCGGCATAAGCGACGGCCCGATTTGGTTTGGATCGCCGCCGAAACCTTTCACCCGCCCGGAAACATACTCGATGTAGCGCTGGAGCACCGGATACCAGCGGTAAGCCGGCGACATATGCTCGCGCCGCCACTTCAACACTGCCAGCGTCGTCTCTTCCGGAAGCAACAGCTCCTCGTCCGACCCGACCGGAATCGTGATCTGGAAGGTTCCGGTCACGTACCGCCAGTTCCGCATCACTCCCTTGCCCACCGCAGCTGACTCGGCGGCGATGCGTGGTGCCTGGATGGTCGTCGAGTCGAAGCGCCGCGTGACTACCCGCCGCACTTTGATCCGATACTCCTGGCCCACTCGCACCGTGCTCGGCAACTCGACGGTGACAAGCCCTGCGAAATTCTTGCCTGTCGCGCTGGGAATCGGCACGTACGTCACACCCTTTGGCACCCTGCATTTGATCGTGTTGGCGTCGGCAGCAGTGAAGGGCTGGGTACCGTACACCTCCGAGGCCAGCGTCAGGATCTCGGCGGAATCAATCTGCGGCCAGTAGATGCTGGCGATGCTCCCGACCGGCGTATTGCCCCAATCGATCATCAGCTCGTCTGGGTAGCCGTACAATTGTCCGGACTGCGCGCTGAACTCCGGACTGGGCCGCATGTCGAAAGCCTGGGGCACGCGATGCGTCAGAGGGTAGCTCGGATTCCCCGAAGAGGTGATCTGCAGGTTTCGCTGCGCCAGCTTGTCCGAATTCTCCGGGCTTTCTGTCACGCCGTTCGCATTGATGATTGGCGCGTCGTCATACGCAATCTCAGCGACGATGCAATGGTGCGTCCCGGGGAACTTCGATTGATTACTCGCGTTGTACACGTCAAGGAAGCAACCGTAGTAGTTCCATACCTTGTCAGTGCCCATCGGAGTCATTGGAATCGTAATGTCCCGGATATTTGCGTTCGCCACAGTTCCGTCGTAATCGTGCGTGCCGTTGGCGTCGGTCGCGAAGAACGGTATGGTTTGCAGAGTATTGCCTTGAGGATCCATCAGGCCCGTGCCGGATGGGAGCGGAAACACCGGATTGCCCAAATCGGCGCCGCTGGTACCCAGCGTGCTCAGATACGTGCTGGTTGGCTGAAAGTCAGTGTCGAACGACTGCGCCACCCACAGCCGGAAAAATACGCGCACGTTCGGTGCTGTCGCCCCTCCTGCATCCTGCAGCCTTACTCGCGCGATCGCGAAATTGTAGTTCTGCTGGTTCGACGGATTCAGTGGCGTGACCGAGGAGTCGCCGGTTTCGTAACCTACCTGGCCAGGCAGCGCATTAAGCGGATCCGATGACCCCGGAGTTGTAAACGACGAAGTCGAGTTCAGGAACCCGATCATATTCTGGATGAACCCGTATGGGTCACCGCCGCCCATCGTCGGTCCACTCGCCAATGGCGTGTCCCCGTCTGCCGCCGAAAACACCCGGATATCCTGGCTCAAATAGAATGCATTGTTGGCCAGCGGATCGATGTTGGTGAAATAGGGGTCTGCGCCTGCCGCCAATTCAAAGTCAGTCTCGGCCGAGACAGTCGCCCCCGCAACCGTGACGCTGGCGTTGAGCAGCTCTTCCACCGGCGGGTTCCCGGTGGTGGGAAACGTGGTGAGTGCGCTTGAGGTGAATGTGATGTTATAGCCAAAGCGAATGCGCTGTGGTCCGTACTGGTTGCTGGCATCCTGGAACTGCGGACCAGCACCGTCCGGCGCGATCGTGATCCCGGTAACGCTGCTGAACGGCCCCGACAGTGTCGGCATCAGACTGCCGAGCTGGTTCTGGGAAAAACCCTCGAGCACCAGCCAAAACGCGTCGGTATATTTCCCGCCGCCAGTGCTGATCACGTCCCCCACCTCGTCCCGGCCATAGGTGCTCTTGTCAACCACGAAGTAGAGCTGGCGGGTGTAGATCGCCTTGAGGCCGCTGAGCAGGGCTTGTCCGTTCGGACTGCCCCACCCCGTACAGGCGTCCCAACCGGGTCCGGCAGGATAGCCCTGGACCCCATTGATGCCGTTGTCGGCAGGACCCGGCGGGCTCGTGATGTCGCGGAAACCCGCCGATCCGATCTCGTACAAAGCCGGGTTGATGAAGCCGACGTTCTCCCCCAACGCCGCATTGATAATCGCAATCAATCCAGCCCACAACGGCGCCGCGGCGCTGGTGCCATTGCCATTTCCGGGTCCACCGTTGTATGTGATTTTGTAGCCGCTGGTCGGACTTGCGTTGGCAGCCACGTCCGGCACGCCACGCCCGACATGATTGTCCTTCAGCGATTTGGGCACGCCCGCGCTGTTCTGGTAAGACGGCAGGGGATACCTGTCGCTGACCCCGCCTCCAGTGGCGACGCTTGTCCCGAAGTAAGTATCGTTCCACACGTACTCATCGAAGGAAGAACCCGAGATGTTCCCGACGGTGGTGCCGCCGCAACACAGCGCCCATGGATCGCTGCCGGGATAAGCAACATGTTGTTTACCATCGGAGTTACCGTTATACGAGGTTAAATCGACTCCATAATCACCCGAGACGGTGACGAACGTCACGCTCTGCAACGCTGCGTCTTGGAGCGCTGTGTCTACTGCGTCCAGCCAGGCCGTGCTTACGCCTTCATTCATCAGTTCCGTGGTATCGTCGCCATTCGATACATAAAAGCTGGTCGACAGCACGGAGCAGTGCGGATCGCCCGCATTAGGGTGAACCCAGCGGGTTATTAGGTCCACCCAGCCCTTTTCGTCGTAGGTAGTGAAATAAACCGCAATAGCTGCACCCGGGGCCGCCAGCCCGGCGATGGAGATATCCTGGGTGGTCTCGCCCACCGGGTCGAAACCGCTGTTACTCGCGTCCACGCTAATGTCGGTGATGGTCGGCGGAGTACCGCCGAAAGTTGAGGTAATATCCGACATTTGGTAGCCATCTTCGGACAAAATGGCGATGGTCTGACCGGCGGCGGAATTAGTCGGGAAGTTGTAGAGCTGGGTGACCTGTGGCACGGTCACCTGTACGGTATTGGGCGGATCGTTCGAGGCACGTTTACTGATCCGCCGATTATCCAGCCCAAAGACTCCGATGATAATTCCTTCGAGATCTTTTGGTACATGGATAACCCCGTCTCGGCCACGATAGGTCTCCGTCACTGGCGGCGCGCCCCGACGTCGCACTACCTGATGCTCATACCGGTGCAGGGTTACGCCGAACGCCTCGCGCATCTGCTCAACCGTGCCTGAAACCTGCATTGTGCGGGCAGCTGCGTTAGTCTGCTCGACCTTCAGGCCCGCGCCCTGCGCGAACTTCGCCACTTTGTCCAGCTCATCCTGTGACGCACCATACTTGTCGGCGAACTCCTCCTGCGACCGCCGCGGACGGCCGAGCGGAGGTGTCTTGCGGAAATACTCCAAGTCCGGGATCGGTTCGGCTCCGGGCTTGCGGCGGAGAACAATCGTGACATTGAGCCTTTCATTGGGGTCGACGGGGCCGATTTGTCGCGCAGATGGCGATGGGTGGCGCTCGCTGCCTTTGAGGGGTACGTAGTTTTCCGGAACTTGGTCTGATTTTGGAGTTCTGGCCATCGTGGGCCCCTTTCTCATTTTCGAGTTGTCGTCTCGACGGGTTGGTGGTGGGCTCCGATCTGCGCGATCGGCTTGATGATTCTCATTCTCACGATGGCGACTCGATATGCATGCGAGCCACCAAAGGCTAAGCGATGAACGCATTCAGGAGAAAACTGTTCATTTGCTACATTCCTGAGTCGGATAGGAACGGCAGGCTTGAGGAAATAGTCCTGCATTAACAATCGTTCGGATAGCCGCACAATCTGTTTGGATAGTCGTGACCTCCCTCAAGTGAACAGGGCCCGTGGGAGAGGCAGTTCGAAGTGTTTGTTCGGCCATCCGAAGTTAGCGGGTTGGTAACGATAGGTCGGCGAGAGTTTACAAATGCCTTCCTTTCATTTGACGTATAACGGCTTAACCGCTCTCTTGCCTGCACGCGTCCCGAGGGGCTGGCCACAAGGAAGCGTAGCCGACTCCTCGTCCAAGTGACGGGACGCGCGTTCGTCCTTCCGGATCGCTCCGAGGTTCCAGAATCGCTGGTTGTCCTTTTGGCGTCTGATAAACGCAATTAACGCCTGTAATTTCCGCAGCCAAGATTTGCCTAGCCGAATACCAGCTACTGCAGCTTGGCGTACTCGGCCTTCGCTTGTTTGAAGATGGGAATGTCCGCGTCGGCGTCTTTCCAGATTGTGAGAAATTCCTGATATGACTTTCGAGCAGCTTCTTTGTCACCCATCATCACCTGCGCGCGAGCCAGCTGCAGATGGGACAGGGGCCCTGTGATGAAATCCTCCAGAATGCCTGGATGATCAATCATCTTCTGAAACTCGGCAGTGGCCTCGATTCCTTTGCCTAGCTGAAGATACGCAAGGCCGCGCAAGTACACTGGATAGAGCGCCTCCAGCGAGTCTTGTGGGGCCGCTAAATCATACGGCAGGACAGGCTGCAAGATTTTTATGGCTCGCGCGGGTTGATTCTTGTTTAGCTCAATCGCCGCGCGGATGGCGGGGAGCTCAAATTTCTGGACGAGCGTGTTGAGGGGGGATTCGTGATCAATGGACTCCACCAACTTCTCAGCTTCACTAACAGCTCCCGCCCTGGCAAGAACTAATGCCAGTGTTTGCCTAGAACTACTCGGCGGAGCCGCTGCTATTGCACTCTCGACAGATCGTCTTGCATTAAGAGGGCGCCCCGTTTCTACGTCAGCAAGTGCGGTAGATGCTACAACCTGCCAGGTTCCTACGCCATCATGGGAAGTAACCGTTGAGCTGGACAGAACTGCGCGCATGGAGGAATAAACTTTTCGCGCAGCCCGGAACTGTCCATGGTACATGGCGTTGTCTCCTGGCTTCTGCAGCGCCCATTCCTTTGTGAAAATCTCGGGCTTCGCGATCGCCCAGGATAGTTGCTCTTGCATCCCGGCGCTGTCGTGCTCCAAGAACGCCACAAGATATCGTTTAGATCGCAGATTCCAAGTGTCCATGCCGCGCGCCCTTGCCTCCTGAAATACGGCTTTGGCCTCCTCCAGCCGATTCATACGAATGAAAGGACTCATAAGGTTGCCATAGGTCAGTATGCTGGGCGAAAGGCGCGCTGCTTCGCGAAATTCCACGGCAGCTCGCTCACGCTGTCCAAGCGTTCCCAAGCAGATAGCAAGATTCGAATGCGGCGATGGGTCCGCGGGAAAGATCTGCAGCCATTGAACCAACGTCGCAGTGGCTTTCTCCAATTCTCCCGTCACTGACATGTAGTAGCTTGCCTCAGTGGCCCAACGAGAGCGCTGGCTCAAACGCTCCCGTAGATTGAAAGCCGCGGTCATGTAAGTTGTCTGTAACGGTCGTTCGGAGTAAGACACCGCAAGATTCGCGTAAGCCGCAGCGAAGTTCGGATCCAATTCCACGGCACGCTTAAAGAGAGGTATTGCGTGGTCTGTTTCTCGTTCGGCCCTGAGATGCAAGCCCTGGTTGAATGCTTGCAAGGCTTCCAGCGACCAACTCGTCTCGTTGTCTAGAGGCGTGTTGAACCTTCTTAAAGAATCTTTCGGCTCACCTAGTTCGCGCCGAAGTTGATGGCCCGCTACTCCGAGCCACTTGACAATCTGGTTGCGCTCATTTGTTTCGGTCTCGACTTTCGCCAAGGTTCTCCCAGAATTGCAGTCCAATGCGCTGAGTGCGATATGGTAATAGTTGCCGATGTTGGCAATGGAGGCGGTAACGAACGCCTTGCTATCACTCCGCAGGCAGACCTCGCGAGCTAGTTTGGGCGTCAGTTGAGGGCCCTGTGGAGCGTACGCGTAGGGCACAGGCGAAATGTTCATCACCTTCAAGATGTCACTTATTTTGCTGGGCTGAAGCACGGTCAGATAAGGCGACTCTTGTAACTCCCGGTTGAGTGGAAAGTCTAACGCATCATCCATTACGATGTCGTTCGTGGCGTTGATGAAATGAGCCACAACGATAGCGTCTTTATCGGTGAACTTAATCGAGGCTCGCGACCACAAGTACAGCAAGCCGGCCATTGTGATAACGAGAGCTAAAGCGCCAGCCGCATACCACGCCGATGCCTTGAGCCACTGAAGTAATGTCGGTGCCTCAACTTCCTGCAGAGCAGCGCGCATGTCCACAGCGGACTGATAGCGGTGTTCCCGGTTCTTTTCTAGCGCCTTGTGAATGATCGCGACAAAGCTTAGAGGCAAATTCGAGTTCAGCTCTCGCACTGGTATAGGAGCGTCGTTCAGGATGGCATCGTGGACAACTGCCGCAGTCTCGCCGCTGAATGCGCGTTGGCCGGTGGCCATTTCATATAGCACCAGTCCGAAAGAGAAGATGTCCGTTCGGCCATCGAGCTTTTCGCCCCGTGCCTGCTCGGGCGACATGTAGCCTGCCGTGCCCATCGCGATCCCAAGTCGCGTCAGCGACGTGTCGACCGATGCTGTCTTTGCAAGTTGCGGAGCGGCGGCTGGGACCATCTGTTCAGCCGTCGATTGTTCTGTCTGCTCTTCTTCGGGTATGTCAACTAGCTTCGCTAAGCCAAAATCCAGAATCTTCACCTGCCCGGTCGCGGTCAGGAAGATGTTGGCCGGTTTGATGTCGCGATGAATGAGGCTGTTGGCGTGCGCAACCTCCAGGCCGTTACACACCTGAAGGGCAATATCGAACAACTCCTCGACGGTGAGCCGTTTTTGCGCGGCGGAGAGGGTGGCCAGACGATCACGAAGGGTTTCGCCGCGCAGTAGCTGCATGACAATAAACGGCTGCCGCTCGTGCTCGTCAACTTCGTGGACCGTGCAGATGTTAGGATGATCGAGCGACGAGGCTGCCCGGGCTTCGCGCTCAAAGCGTTGCAGAGCTATCGGATCGCTGGCCAGCTCCGGGGGTAGGAACTTGAGTGCGACTTGTCGACCCAGCTTGAGGTCCTCGGCCTTGTACACCATCCCCATACCCCCGCCGCCGATGACCTCCAGCACGCGATAGTGGGAGACCTTCTTGCCGATCAGGGTGGCGGCCTCAGGCTGCATCTGTGTGGCCGCTGCCTCGGGGCCGACTGAAACCATGCCGCTCGGGCTGTCGTCAGCCGCGGCCAAACACTGGATCGGCAGCATGAAGCGATAGCCTCGCCGGGCGAACGTTTCGATGCATCTCGGCTGGTCGGCCGAATCGCGGAGCAGCCTCCGCAGGGTGCGAATGGCGGCATTAATGCCGTGCTCAAAATCCACAACGGTGTCGTTCGGCCACAATCTCTTGGATCTCTTCCCGAGTCACCAACTCGCCGTGGAACTCGAGCAGGATCCGCAGAACCTGGAAGGGCTTCTCCGGCACCCGGATCGTCTCGTCGCCGGAGCGCAGTTCTCCCGTCTTGAGATTGATCTCAAATTCTCCAAAGCCAATGCGAGCGGAAACGAGCGTCTTCATGGGAGAACACAAGTGGCCAAGAGTTTACTCCCCCTTAAGCGGTGTTCCAACTTCAGGTTGGGGACCAGTAGGGGACAAGGTGGCCACAGGGCTTGTACGCGGAGAAAGCCTTTGAACGCGCAGCTTTAGGAGTTTCACCCAGATTTTACCCATCCTTTACCTCGCGTGCATTGCCTGGAAAAGCATTCTTCCCCACACTCAGCGGAATATCGCTGCGGCCTAGCGTCTCCGACTGGCCTTTTAGGCTCGTTACTTGGAGATGTAAGCCTGAGAGGAGACCAGAATGAAATTCGGAAGATCAATTCCCGCCGCTATCCTGGGGGCATTAGCGGTCACCCTGCAACTCTCAGCCCAAGAAACTCCCCGCCACCAACACCAATACCATCAGTACAAGCTTTATGACGTGGGCACCTTCGGGGGGCCGGGCAGCGGACCGGCAGAAATCCTGCCGATCCTCAACAACTCGGGAGCCACTTTGGGCCTGGCGCAAACTGCAATGCCTGACCCGTACACCCCTAACTGCATGGACGTCTATTTCGGCGGCCTGCCCGGATGCCTGCTGTCGCACGCCTACGGCTGGCAAAATGGCGTTTTGACCGACTTGGGCGCACTCCCTGGCATAAACAGTAGCTACGGCTTTGCAATCAACGACGCCGGGATGATGGACGGATTATCGGAAACCGGTGCCATCGATCCGCAGACCGGATATCCCAAAGTGCATGCCGTGGTTTGGGAAAATGGTTCGATCATCGACTTGGGGACGTTCGGCGGAGCACAGAGCCAGCCCGCTGGCATCAATGATCGCGGCGAAGTCGTCGGGTGGGCAATGAACACGGCCGCCGATCCTTTTTCGGCAGCCTTCGAATCCATAGGTCAGAACTTTGGTTGGCCTGGCACAACACAGTTGCGGGCCTTTCTTTGGAGAGACGGGTTGAAGGTCGATCTGGGCACGCTGGGTGGACCAGACGCTCAGGCCTATGCCATCAACCAGCGCGGGCAAATCGCCGGACAGTCGTACACGAGCTACACCCCCAATCCCGACACTGGAATTCCGACGATCGATCCCTTCCTTTGGGATCACGGAACGATGACCGACCTTGGCAATTTGGGAGGCACCCTCAGTTGGGCCGTTTGGCTCAACGAGCGCGGACAGGTAGCCGGCACATCGTACCTGCCGGGCGATAACGCACGCCACGCCTTTCTCTGGTACCGCGAAGTTCTAACTGATCTGGGTACGCTTGGTGGAGCGAGCTCGGCTGCACTGTGGCTCAATGATGCAGGTGATGTTGTCGGGGCTTCGCGCACGACCGGGAACCAATCAATTCACGGTTTCCTCTGGAGCCATGGTGCGATGGTGGATCTCGGGGCATTGCCTGGATTGACCGTATCCCGTGCATATGGCATCAACGCAAACGATACCATCGTGGGAGAAAGTTGCCCTACCTTGTCATGCGACCCTGGAACGACAACCGCGTTTGTGTGGAAGAACGGCGGGCCTATGGTGGATCTGAACGCGCTGGTCTCTCCACCCTCAAGCTTGCATGTATATGGGGCGCTCTACATCAACGACAGGGGAGAGATTGCTGCAGACGCTATAGATTCCAGCGGTAACTTTCGAGCGGTGATATTAGTTCCGGATGGTGACTGTGACAGCTTTTGCGAGCAGGGCATCTCCGACAGCCAGAGGTAAGCCTCCAGCGGCTAGGCCGACAACGACAGCCGGGACGCCGCCGGAATCCAGCAAACCAGCCGGTCGGTTTGGCAATTAGTGAGATTGCCACGGGTGATTCCCCGATCTGTTGGGGCTTGTCGAACTAGCAACTGAGCGTTTAGTACAATCGCTACGAGGCGCAGGGTAACGCTTGCGCCTCTTTCCTTGGAGTCTCACGCATCTTCGGACGGGCATTGTCAACCTCCGATGGACGATCAGGCGACCTCTGCGGCGTCAGTCAGGCAGGTGAAGATATTCAAAATCCGACAACAGCAACAGCATGTGCGAATTGTTTCCTTTTATCTGGCCGTATAACGGCCGTTCCGCTCTCTTGCCCGTACGCGTCCCGAGGGGCTGGGCACAAGGAAGCGTAGCCGACTATACGTCCAGGTGACTTAATCCGACAGAATTGGCTCCACGCCAGATCCGTATCGTTCGATGACCGTTTGTTAATGACTGCAGTTTCGCCTCGGTTCAGGCGTGCAGTTTGTCCATTACCCGTCTCAACTATGAACGGTTGGGGGTACCGAACTGCGCGGAAGGTCATGGCTTTCATTTCAGCTTCGCGTACTCGGCTTTGGCTTGCTTGTAGATGGGGATGTCGGGATCTGCGTCTTTCCAGAGTGTGAAGAAATGCTCATACGAGTTGCGTGCGGCTTCTTTATCGCCCATCATCACCTGCGCGCGGCCAAGGTACAGATATGACAGGGGCGCGGTAATGAAGTCTTCCAGAATGCCGGGGTGGTCAACCATCTTCTGGAACTCGGTGGCAGCTTCGCGGCCCCTACTCAGTTTGAGGTAGGCAAGGCCGCGCACGTACACCGGATAGAGACGTTCAAAGCGATCTGGCGGACCCTCCATCGCCGGAATGGCTAAGTCAAGCGGCCGGACCGGCTCCAGGATTTCTATGGCTTTCGCAGGACGCCCATTGTCCAACTCAATCGCGGCGCGAATTGTGGGGAGCAGGAACTTCTGGACCAGCGTGTTGGCAGGCGCTTCTTGACCGACAACTTTCGCTATTTGCTCGGCCCGACCGGCAGCTCCAGCCCGCGCGAAGACCAGCGCGAGTAGCTGCCGTTCACCGGCGTCGGGGGCAGCTGCCAATGCCCTCTCTGCATTGAGCCTTGCCCGGACAGCATTGCCTGTTTCTGTGTCCAACAGAGCAACATACTCCAGGACTCCGGCTGAGTTTGGCGAGTAATCGCGCATAGCAGAATAAAAGCGGAATCCAGCGCGAAACCTTCCGTGATAGACGGCATCATCTCCGGGCTGCCGAAGCGCCCATTCCCGTCCTCCAGGTCTCGCAGTCGCCCAAGACACCTGCTTTTGCATCCCGATGCTGTCGTCCTGCGCCAAAGCCAAAATGTAGTGAAGATTTCGCAGACTTAGGTCATCTATCCCGCGTGCTGTTGCTTCATCAAGTGCGGCTTTGGCTTCTTCCAGCCGGTTCATGAAAAGCAACGGCCTTACAAAAGTGTCATAGCTTAGGACGCTGGGCGTGAGGCGCACTGCCTCCCGGCCTTCTACAGCGGCTCTTTCATGTTGTCCAATCCCTGCTAAGCGAGAGGCAAGGTTCTGGTGCGGAGCGACATCCGAAGGAAAGGTGTGCAACCATTGAACGTAGGTCGCAATGGCTTTCTCCAAGTCTCCCGTCGGCCAACTGTAATACTGTCCTTCTATGAACCATCGAGAACGTTGGCTCAGCCGGTGGCGAAGATTAAATGCTGTGCCTATATGATTTGCCGCCAGCGGAAGCCCGCTGACGTCGACCATATATGCTGCGGCAAGATTCATGTAAGCCATGGCCAGATTCGGATCCGACTCCACGGCGCGTTTGAACTGACGGGCTGCGGCCGCGTTGTCGTTTTCGGCTCGCAAACGCGAACCCTCGCTGAAGGCGTGCAGGGCTTCCAGTGACCAGCTCGTCTCATCTTCCAAAGGCGTGTGGAATGTATTTAGGGAATCTTCCGGCTCGCCGAGCTGCTGGCGTAACTCATGACCGGCTGCACCGAGGGTCTTGATAATCTGGTTCCGGTCGTTAGTTTCCCGCTCCAGCTTCGACAAAATCCTGCCGGAGTGGCAGTCTTGGGCAATTAACGTAATGTGGTAATAGTTACCGATATTGTCAATGGCGGCCGTGATGAAGGCCCTGCTATCGCTAAGCACACAAACCTGGCGCGCTAATTCGGAAGTCAACTGAGGCGTCTGCGGAGCATACATTCTGGGTACATTCGAGACATTCAACAGCTTCAAGGTGTCAGACACCTTGTTGGGATACAGCGCAGTCAGATAAGGCGATTCCTGCAACTCACGCTGTAGCGGCCAGTCCAGTGCATCGTCCATCACGGTGTCGCCGGTATTGTTGACGAAGTGAGCTATGACGATGGTGTCCTTGTCGGTGAACTTGATTGGGGTTCGCGGGCGCAAGTGAAGCACGCCCGCCGCTGCAACGACAAGGAGCAGGGCGGCTGCATACCATTTCCGCCTCGCCGATCGGGACAGCAAAGGCTTGCGTGCAGTGACTTTTTCCAAATCTCGGCGCGTCTCCGCTGCGGTTTGATACCGCCGATCACGATCTTTCTCCAGTGCTTTGGCTATGACGGTTTGCATCCCGGACGGGATGGAAGGGTTCAGTTCATCAGTCGACACCGGTTCGCGATGGAGAATTGCGTCGTGAAGAATCTCTGCTGTGTCGCCGATGAAGGCCCGCTGGCCGGTGGCCATCTCGTACAGCACGAGACCGAAGGAGAAGATGTCAGTACGGGCGTCGAGCTTTTCGCCGCGGACCTGTTCGGGCGACATGTAGCCGACCGTGCCCATGGCGACGCCGAAGCGGGTCAGAGTAGCATCGGCAGATTGCGCGGGCTGAAGCCCGCCTTCAAGAGAAGATGGTTCGGTTGACGCTGACCTAAAGATCGGCTCTGCCCGAATCGCCTCATCCGGCACTTCCACCAGCTTCGCTAAGCCGAAGTCGAGAATCTTCACCTGCCCGGAAGCGGTCAGGAAGATATTTGCCGGCTTGATGTCGCGATGGATGATGCCCTTGACGTGCGCCGCCTCCAGTCCATTGCAGATTTGGACGGCGATCTCAAGCAAGTCTTCGAGGGGCAATCTTTCTTTGGCAGCCCCGAGCACGGCCAGCCGGTTACGCAGCGTCTCACCTTCCAGCAACTGCATGACGATAAACGGCTGCCCATCGTGCTCTTCAACCTCGTGAATCGTGCAGATGTTGGGATGGTCAAGTGAGGAAGCCGCTCGCGCCTCCCGTTCGAAGCGCTGAAGTGCGACCGGGTCGCTCGCGAGTTCGGGTGGTAAAAATTTCAGCGCAACCTGCCGGCCCAGCTTCAGGTCCTCGGCCTTGTACACCATGCCCATTCCGCCGCCGCCGACGACGTCCAGCACGCGATAGTGCGAAACCTTCTTGCCGATAAGGCTGGAGGCGAGTTGCAATCGAACGGCTAAACCAGCTTCGTTAGCTGCTACCGCGGCCGCATTGGAGACCGGAACCACGGCCGCGCCCGGCATGGGGGCTGGTGCGCTTCCGTCGAGCCACTCCACCTCTATTAACAGCCTGTAGCCGCGACGAGCAATGGTGGCGATGTATCGCGGCTCATCGGCAGAATCCTCGAATGCCTGACGGAGCTTTCGAATGGTGGCGTTGATGCCGTGATCGAAGTCCACCACGGTGTCATTCGGCCAGAGCTTCTGCTTGATCTCGTCGCGGGTAACGATTCCGCCTCCGTGCTCGACCAGCACGCGGAGAACGGCTAAGGACTGTTCCTGGAGATAGACTGCGCGCTTGCCATGGCGCAGCTCGCCGGCCCGAAGGTCGACTTCGAAGGCTCCGAGCCGCACGCGATCTGGGAGCGTTCCCTTCATAGGACTAAGAGGGGCGGGAGCGGTTCAGGCGAGTCTACTACCACTCGTGCTGCATTCAAAGCAGCAGTCGGCAGCTTCGTCAGCCGCAGCGGCCAGGCTTATTCGCACTCTTACATTCAGTGACTTACAGGCAAATTACCCAGAAGTGACGGACAAAGAACTGCCAGAGCATTGTTCCGGTGGGCCGTGTGCAGCAGACTCCCGAAAACGTCGAGCCGCAGCTCGAACGTGGGGACCACAACCTGGTGAAGCCTCAATATCGGATTTCACTTCAATCACGAGGAGAGAAGGAATATGCAACCCGAATTCAGCAGATCATCGGAACTTCGCAAAGCCGCCGTATGGCGCAGGCTGGCGACCGCGGCTTGTGTGCTGGCAATGGTCATTTCCGCTGGTGCGCAAGCAGCGCACACTTGCCGGAGCATACCATTCATTACCAACATCGATTACCCCGGTGGCCTTCAGACCCAACCGGTAGCCATCAGCAACACGGGAGGGATCACCGGCGGAGCAAGAGGCACGGATGGGAGAAACCAGTGCTTCCTGCGCTCCCCGGACGGCAGCTACAGCAACTGTGAACCTCCGAGCTTGGGCGCGATTGCCAGCTTCGCATGGAGCATCAATGCCGCGGGGCAAATCGCCGGAGTTTACCGCGACGCCAGCAATGTCTATCACGGCTTCCTGCGCAATGCTGATGGCAGCTTCGTCGCCCCACTTGACGCTCCGGGCGCCGGAACCGGAAGTGGCCAGGGGACTATCGGCTATGACATTAATGCAGGCGGCGAGGTCGCCGGCGAATCGATCGATAACAACGGTGTCTATCACAGCTGGGTGTGGACGAGAGGTACCTTCGCGGTATTTGACGCTCCCGGCGCGGGAACGGGATCAGGCCAAGGTACTCAACCTTCAAGCGTTGATGGGCTGAACCCGGCAGGGGTGCTTACAGGCAACACGGTCGACGGTGCAACCGCATATCACGGCTACCTGCGTGCGGTTGACGGCACGATCACCGTCTTCGACGTTCCTGGCGCGGGTACCGGCGCGTTTCAGGGCACAGAACCCGGCGGCATCAACCAGGCGGGGACGATCGAGGGAGCGTATGTGGACGACAACGGCGTCTCTCACGGCTTCTTGCGTGCTGCGGACGGAACCGTCACAACCTATGACGTGCCGGGCAGTGGCACAGGTCCCGGCCAGGGTACGCAAAACGGGAATATCAATGCGCTGGGAGAGATAGCGTCCGCATACGTTGATGCCAACAATGTCAGCCACGGCTTCGTGCGCGAGCCCAACGGCATGATCACGAAATTCGACGCTCCGGGTGCGGGTACCGGAAGCGGCCAAGGAACCTTTCCATATTGCAACAACGCCTCTGGGCAGGTCACAGGGTGGTACGCCGATAACGTCGGCCAGTTGCACGGCTTCCTGAGGTCCTGCCACTAATGTTAAGCACGAGATCGGGATTCGTACGGCCTGTATAAACCTGACCAACTCGAATCCCGACGCTCCCCCAGCATCCGGGGCCAGTCTCTTCCGAGTACGTTCCTTTCATTTGGCCACATAACGCTAGGGCCTTATCGGAAGTGCCCCGGCGTGAAAGGCGAAGGGGAGCGCGTCAGCGTAGTGCCGGGGCGCTTTCGATAAGGGCGTTAGAAGGAAGCGGCTGGCACCACGAGGCTGGATTTCATGTTATGGGTTTTGAATGTTGCTGAGTGCGATGAAGGCGGGGCAGCAGGCTTGGTTGGTTCAAGGGAATGAGGCAGAGCCGATAAGCAACCGGGCGAAGACTGCCTGTTGAAGTCTTCAGTAAGAGTTTAAAACGATGGTTTTCGGCTGCCAGGCGCACGTATGGTACGCACGCCGAAGCGCGCATGGTTTTCGTCGAAGGGGCTGCCGCGTTAGGAGCTATCAAGGATATAGACTTGGTGTTCGTGTTGTTGCTGGATCTGGGTGGCGGTTAGTAACTCCACAACGCGCATTGGGCTGCCGCAGACCGGGCACTTCCAAACACCGCTTGCAAGGGAGTTCGCTTCAGCAGGCGGAGGTGCGACGGCGAGTAACCTCCGGCGGAGCGGCAGCAACTCTTGGCGCCGGCGATTCGCGAGCCAGCCAAAGTAGCGGATGCGTGGGAGACCCTTGGGCAGAACATGCTGTAGGAACCGGCGCAGGAACTCTTCCGACGTCAGGGTCATGGCACGGCACTTGCTGTGATGTGCGTAGTCCTTCCAACGAAAGGTGACGTGATCGCCCTCCAGCGGGAGAAGGCGATGGTTCGAGATGGCCACTCGGTGGGTATAACGGGCCACGTACTGCAGCACGTGCTCTGGCCCGCCAAAGGGAGGCTTGGCATAAACGACCCAGTCTTCTCGAAACAGAGTGCGCAGGAAAGCTGCGAATACCTTCTCATTGGCCAACGACTGACACTGGCCGACGAAGACAAGTTGCTTCCTCTGAAAAGCTCGCCGTAATCCGGCCACAAACTTCCCGCGGAAAACGCGGCTGAGTACTCTCACCGGTAAAAAGAAGTGGGGCGCCGAGCGGATCCACCGCGAGTGATCTGGCGACAGTCCCCCACTCGGTACGACACAGTGGACGTGCGGGTGTCGTTGCAGAGTCTGCCCCCACGTATGCAGAATGCTGAGGAAGCTTGCGTCCCATAATAGGCGAGCAGCGACGCCCGATCTTCAAAGATATTCACGACTCTCTCCATTTACGACCCGCCACATTTTAGTTCAAGTTTTGTGTCGCTTGGACTTTGGGATCACGGTCGTGAGCGAAGCGGCTTAAGAACTTCTGTAACTCGCAATTGCCCTCGAGGTTGGCGATAGCGCCCTATCGCCAATCACTCGCAATGCCAGCTCAGGCCACAGGTTCGGCGGTCTCTTTGGGCCACCGGATTCCACTCGTGATTGCCGAGGAGCATGACTATTGCTTTCCGCCGCCCTACAATTGTCTTTCAGCGTTCAACAGCGAAGAAGGACGCGAGTTTTGTCGCACGATGGGCAGAGATGGGTTCTGTGCCGGCCGACAGCCATTTGTTGGGTGTTGATAGTAATTGCCATTGGCACTGCTGGCGCGCGGGCTCAGGATAACTACGAGATCCAGGTCTACGGCGCGGACACGGTCGCTCCGCAGACGACCATGGTGGAATTGCACAGCAACTTCACAGTGATCGGCTCAGAGCCAGTTCCCGGTTCGAATAAAACTGCCGAAGGGCTTTACCCCACAAATCATGCCGAGCACGAGACGGTGGAAATAACAAGCGGCTTAAACGATTGGTCGGAACTGGGGCTTTACATCTTTACGTCAGAGAGAAGCGGATATGGCATTCAGTGGGTCGGTAGTCACATTCGCCCTCGCGTCCGCGCACCCGACCGCTGGCACTGGCCAGTTGGCGTCAGCCTCTCGGCGGAATTCGGATATCAGCGTCCGGTCTTTGCCACCGACACCTGGACGCTTGAGCTGCGGCCAATCATCGACAAGCAGTTCGGCCGCTGGTATCTGGCCACGAACCTTGCTTTAGATCGCTCCTTTCACGGCCAGAGCGTGAACCAAGGCGTTACCTTCGCTCCCGCGGGGAAGATCAGCTACGATTTCACTCGAGTGGTCTCGGCTGGTTTCGAGTACTACGCCGATTACGGCGAGTTCATCGACCCGGCTACGCTGCACAACCAGCAGCAGCAGCTATTCGCCGTTTCCGACCTCAACGTCTCCCCCAAGTGGGAAATCAACTTCGGCGTGGGCCTGGGACCAACGGCATCGACCGATCGCCTGATCATCAAATGCATCCTCGGACGCCGCTTCGACTGGAGCCATCAACACCCGGGAACTTCGGACAGCTCGCAATGAGAGACACGGTCAGCCGCCGCGAGTTCATGACCACCATGGGCGCGGGAATTGTGTCGGCAGCAGTTTCGGAACGGGCGCTGACTTTCTGGCAGCCACAGCCTGATTACCGGCTGGAGATTGCGCCGCTGCGGCTGGAACTTGCGCCGAAGAAGACGGTTGAAACCGTCGCCTACAACGGCAAGGTGCCAGGCCCGCTGATCCGCTGGCCGGAAAACAAGCCGATTCGGATCCAAGTCACGAACCGCTCCAACGTTCCCGAGATCGTACATTGGCATGGGCTCTTCACCGAGCCGTACATGGACGGAGCGATGGAAGAAGGTTCGCCGATGATCGCCCCGGGCGAGACTTTCCTCTATGACTTTGTGCCGCGCCCGGCGGGATTCCGCTGGTATCACTCGCACGCGTTTGCCGGACGCAATCTGAAGCGCGGCCTTTACACCGGACAATTCGGTTGCTTCCAGCTCGACGCGAACAACGCGCCCGGCAATTACGATCAGGAGCTCTTTCTTACGCTGCACGACTGGAACGCATACCGGGGCGGCGGGGGAGACGCCTCGATGGACGCGCTCTACGATTACGCCAGCATTAACGATCGCATGCTGGGATTTGCCGATCCCGTGAGAGTGAAGGAAGGTCAGCGAGTACTGGTGCATCTGCTGAACGCCAGCGCTACGGTCATGCACTGGATCGCGCTGTCAGGTCATCCAATGCAAGTCGTCGCCATGGACGGCAACCCTGTGCCGCGGCCGGCGGGCGTGCCCGCAGTTCGGCTCGGTCCGGCCGAACGCGTCGATCTCGTGATTGCGATGAATCATCCCGGTGTGTGGATCATGGGAGAAACGCGGAAGCAGATGCGTTCAGCGGGCATGGGCATCGTGTTCGAATACGCCAATCAGACGGGCGCTCCGAAATGGATCGATCCTCCACCGACAAACTGGGACTATTTCCAGTTTGCCAATGCCGGCGGAGGTCAGACGGAGGTTGCAGAGATTCCGATGGTGTTCGAATCGAAGTTCACCGGGCATGGAGGCTTCGATCGCTGGATGATCAATGGCAAGTCGTTTCCTTACACCGACACGATACCGCTTACGCAAGGCACGCGTTACCGGCTGGTGATGACCAATCGCAGCATGGACGCGCATCCGATTCACATGCATCGCCACACGTTTGAGGTGACCAGCCTCGGAGGGAAGCCGCTCTCGGGGCTGCTCAAGGACGTGGTTGTGATCGAGCCCGGAACCACAAACACTATAGACTTTACCGCCGACAATCCAGGGTCAACGCTATTCCACTGCCATCAGCAAACCCACATGGATTTTGGCTTCATGACTCTCTTTACCTATCACTGACCAATTGGCACCTGGTGCAGGCTCTATCCTTACGCCTACGGTCGCAGGCTTTTCTGTTCGGTGAAGCCGGATGCCTTTTTCGGTAATGTCAGCGAGCGCGGCGACCGCAGAAAGTTCGCCAGGAGAGTCAATCAGGACTTGTATATCTTTAAAGCCTTTAGCCAAATCACCCGTAGTTGAGTTGTCACAGCCCCCGCCCGGGTCATCCCCTACGTGATAAACGGGATTATCACGTAGCAAAGTGCACCGTCGGAGACGAGCATCGCGCAGGGTTGCTGTTCTACGGCGTCCCAAAAGGCCCGCGCTGACTTTGCAGCCTTTCTAATGCACTCACACACCACTGGAGACGAGTGTGCGCCTTAAAGCACAGCAACGTGCGCCGACGCTATCCGAAGGCAGAAACTGAGCAATCTCGGTTGGCTCTGCGGTCGGCTGCGCAATTCCATACAGCGGTGGGCAAGCCACTCATCCTGCGCCAATGCGTAGAAGGCGAGCAAAGTTATACCTACTGGAAGACAAACAAAACCGGCAGAACCGTGGCGGATGTTGGCGAATTCCCTTGCCTCAATGACCGTGGGTTGCTGCCCAAACCCTGAAAAGTTGGGTCCAAGTTGGGTCCAAAACCCCTGTTTTCACAGGCTTTTTCACAGCTTTTGCTCAGCTAAGTGCTTTGATTTCACTACTACTTAGCTGTGAGCGGTTGGGCTCATAACTCAAAGGTCGGTGGTTCAAATCCACCCACCTGTACTAGGCGAGTCCAAAGGAATATCCTTGGAGATTTGACGCCTGCCGCTGGTGGCTGACGAGGGCGTTCAACCCCGGCCTTCGGGGGCAGCACTCAGCCTATAAACTGGACCAGGAACGGAACCTCAAGACCGCGGCTGCGAACAGAGCACGCCGATTTCGCTTTTTCATCGTGTTGTTGCTGTACCTACTTTGTACCAAGTTGGAGGAAACTCATGCAACTCGTGCCACTATCGACACAGCAGAATCAATAATTTACTGATTCGATTAGTGTCCGGAAGGTTCGATCCCGACCAGGTCCACCAAAAAATCAACAACTTAGAATAACCCCCTTTCTTCGCCTGGCGGCATTTGGTAGCAAATTCTCAGCAAGTTCAGCCGGCTTGTATTGAGTCTGGCTTCTTTCTCAGTTCTGCATGAATCGCGTTGATTGTTGCCTGAACGCTCTCCGGGATCTCCTGCATGTGCACGTCGGTGGTTGTGGCGGCGCGCGAATGCCGAAGCAGTCCCTGAACGTCCTTGAACCGTGCCTTTTTTTTGCGCCAGAGTCGCGTAGCGAGGGCAGGGTTTCGGAAATCAGTTTGCTTGGTGGATTAAACGGCGCGAATTGCGAAGGAACCAGCCGCGCAGCGGCGCGATGCGGTTAGCCCTGGGCGCAAGCCCTGGGTATGAGTGGAAAAGGTTAGAGCCGCGCCAGTGGCGACACCACCCCCGACACAATCTCTTTCGCCGGCGACACTCTTCCGTATTCGAAAGCAAAACCGTGCCTGGCGCCCCAGGGCCTGCCCTGAGCCTGTCGAAGGGTTCGCCCCTCTCTTGGGCTAACCTGGGGCACCAGGCTGGCGGCGGTTACGGCATTCACCGGCCCGACCTCGACGAAGACCTCAGCACCGAAGGCTTGCTGCGCGGGAGATCCCGCTCCCGGAGCCAATCAAATGAAGTAGTGCAGTTGGGTTTGCGGGTACCCACCTTCATCCGCGTCTTTTGCGGACAGGCTGGGTTCCGTAGGTAGGGCACGGGCGCATCCGCCGGCGTAGAATTGCACGTGTGCAGCTTCGCTATTACATTGATCCGAGAACCGGCGAGCCGCACATTTACAACCACAACGTCGCGGAGAGCGAAGTCGAGGAAGTTCTCGCAAAACCAATTGAAGATCGCGCGGGGACCGAGAGCTCACGAGTTGCGGTTGGGCAGACGGAAGCCGGGAGATATTTGCGTGTCATTTACGTACCGGACTCGCAACCGGGCTCCATTTTTGTGATCACGGCATACGACCTTGGTCCGAAGGCGCGCAAAGCGCTAAGCCGACGACGGCGGAGGAAGAAATGAAGCAGGCGAACTTTCCAGAAGGCTGGGACGAAGAACGCGTCCGTCGCGTGCTCGAACACTATGAGAACCAGTCCGACGAAGAGGCGGCCGCCGAGGACGAGGCGGCGTATGAATCGATCACGCATACGGCCATGGAAATCCCTGTCGACCTCGTGCCGCAAGTGCGCGAACTTCTCGCCAAGCGACGTGCCGGATAGGCGGCGAACCAAGCCAACCTCATACTTGAGATTCGGGCCGAGTCACCCACCCGTTTAGAATGGCTCACGTATGCCGACCGTTCTCCGCTCGGGGCCGTATCGTTTCTACTTCTATAGCCATGAGCCGAACGAGCCGCCGCACATCCATGTTGAGCGCGACGACCTCTCGGCAAAGTTCTGGCTCGATCCCGTCGCGTTGGCGAGGAATTTCGGCTTTAGTGCTGGGTGCCCCATCCTAGCCCTCTTTTGGCTAGGGTGGGCGGAGAATAGAATCACTGGTGCAGGCGAACCAGGAGCGGCTTTTGGAGGCGTGGCATGGGTATTGGCGATAGCGGCCGATGAGCGTGTGGCCGACGTGTCGTTCACCGACGACACGCTGAGCGTGCGCCTGAAGGATGGCCGCACCATCTCCGTTCCGCTCACCTGGTATCCGAGACTGTTGCACGCCCCCGCCGAGCAGCGCCGCAACTGGAAAATCGCCGGCGGCGGATACGGCATTCACTGGCACGACCTCGACGAAGACCTCAGCACCGAAGGCCTGCTGCGCGGAGCTCCCGCTCCCCGGGTGAGTCGAAGCACATAATTTTTCTTTCAGATCGGCTGCACAAAATCTCCGTCCAAGCAAAAGAAGCTTGGCTTGGCAGCACGCCACTCAATTACCTGGTGAAATACCGGACGAAATTGGGTCGGCCAGCCTCAATCGACTGGTAACTATCTTGATTCCCCAGCACTCCAGCGATATTGACACGCCTCAGTGGTATATTTAGTATATCTCTTGCTCAGCGATTTTACGTACAATTCACAATGACTCAACCAAAGGATTTTATTTCCGTTCGCCTCGACCAAGAACTCAAGGCGGAGCTGGTGCAAGCCGCTGAACTAGAGCGTCGATCCCTCTCTAATTTTTGCCGCTTACTCCTCGAATACGCATGGGGCCAGTATTTGACAGCGGGCTCAATGAATTCATTGATATCGCCATCTCACGAGCATGTTAAAGACAGGAGCTTGGAATGAGCCTGAAAGAGGTTGTGCTGATAAGGCAAAGCGAGTTGCAGGAGATCTTCCATTTGGAGCGAGAACTGTCCGAGAAGCACCAGCAGTTGGACGAGCTGAAGCAAAATGTGAAGGTGCTCTTAATAAACAAAGCACCGATTGAAGGTGGTAGATTCACTGCACATCTGATCAAGATACCAGGCCGGAACGTCCCATGGAAACAGGTCGTAGTTGAAGAGTTAGGCGTGGATTTCGCTGAAGACTGCCGCAGGCGATATCCAGTTCGAATTCGATTCGACGTTAGGGTCGAGGAACATGCGATTCTACCGCTTTGGAGGAGCGGCACCGACAATGATGTGCACAACGGCGATCGATAGCTAACGTTCAGAACGAAAGACTACCGATCCTTAGCGGGCAAATTGACTTGCGAAGGAGCAGGTTTCGAGGTCTCTTGCTTGGTGCCATAGACCCGGTTTCGCTGCCAATCGGGACGGGAACTCACATCCTTAGTTGCTTGCTCGAGTACTATCTTCAGCCAACCCTTCTCCGGCACTTTGTGACCCCTCCGTAACAACTGGCCTTAGTTTCGCATCTTGCATCCGTTTATGCAAGAGCGCGAGTGCATCTTTTTCGTTCTCGATGTAAGACTCGGGAAAACCTTGGAGTCTCTGAACCGCCATGGACTTATCCCAAACAATTCTCTTTCCGTCAGACGTCTTTCTGTTCCCAAATATTGGAAAGAGGCTCAAATACTGACGCGGTGCGACCCCGACAAAAGGCTGAAAAATCAAGCGATTAGTGCCTCCGGTTTCCACAGCGATCGAATCCTCATGCAACTGCGCGGCCAAACTTTTTGGATATGGCTCAATGTACACGACACGTTCGATGCCTGCGGCAATGATGTGTCTCGCACATTCGTGACAGGGAAACGTTGTGGTAAACAGTAAACAGCCTCGAATAGAAACCCCCCGGGCGGCGGCGTCGACAATCGCAGCCATCTCCGCATGAACAGCACGACCGTATTCGAGAGGTTGCATGATTCGGGTACCCTTCAGAAGAGGCAGCACCTCTTTCACGCGTTCTTCAGGACTTAGACTTTTCTTATCCTCCGATAACCAGCTTTCAAGCAGGCGCTCTAGTATTTCTTGAACGTTCATTACCTTAAGAAGATCGCTGCTGTCGTATTCCTTACTGATGTCTCGATGATCAGGGTCGTCGCCGTACCAATACTGACCCCCTCGAAATTTTGGGACTTCGTTTGTGCCGGCAGCGACGATTTGCCCTTCAGGAGTCGCGATAACAGCCCCCACTTGGCGACCTAATGCTCCGGAACGTAGCGCAGCTACCTGAGCATGCACCATCGCGTATTCGTAACGGGTCGGAGTGTACGCGTTGTTCCCCAAGATAAGCTGAATAAATCTCTCAGATTGGGTCCTCACCGAAGCTGCATCGACAGATTCAAGAAAAACGTCTGCCAATGGAAAACTCTGGCGCACATTTTGCCCGAACCCTTTCAATGCATCCTTTTGGTCGCGCATAACCAATTTCTCAGCATGCTCACGGAAAAGCTCGCTATCGTAAGAGTTGTGGCTGCGTGCTATTTTCGTCGCAAGATTTTGGATTCGGGCTTCACGTGGTGAGTAAGCCGCGACAATAAAACACCCGGGACCGTAGATTTCGCGTAGGGCTTGAATTTCGTCCGGATGCTTGAGAGACTTCAATATGTATGCAGTTTTCTCAGCAGGTTCGTTCGCTGTGTTAGTCAGCTTGGTTCTAAGCTTTTGAATTTCTCCGACACCCAGTACCGCGAGAGCGTCATCGCTGCCAATGGCATCCCTAAACTCATCCCCCGCATTCATGTGTTTCTCGATGCGGACTTCTTCGGGTGTTTCGGGGAGAGACTCCCACCTATCAATCTCGTGAAGCAACTCAACCAAGTGTATTGGTTCGGTGTTATAGTCGGCGGCGCGCAGCGCTTGTATCAATTGATCCTGTACGACGCCCAAGTTCGAACCAACGGCGCCGACTATTCCGATGACAAGTTCCGAGCGCTCACGTCGGGCGGAGATGTCGAGAAGCATATTATTGCTATCTTGCAGCACAGAATCGTTGTAAGACAAATCAAAATAGAAAGGCTCCACGTGTTCACATGGAGCCTCGATATTGTGGGTCGGCACGGCTAAAGCCGCGCCATTCCACCGGGCCTTTACTCCGCGACCAGTTCTTCGCCTTCGTTTTCGCCTTCGTGGCGGAGCAGTTCCAGGGCGCGTTCGGCTTCTTCGTAGGCGGTCGTGACCTCTTCCTGCACCTTCTGGGCGGCCTGTTCCATCTCCTGCGAGAGCCGGACATTGCGGTAGTACTCCATGCCGGTGCCGGCGGGGATGAGCCGGCCCACGATGACGTTTTCCTTCAGGCCGCGCAGGTGGTCGACGGCGCCCTGGATGCAGGCTTCCGTCAGCACGCGCGTGGTCTCCTGGAACGATGCGGCCGAGATGAACGAGTCGGTGGAGAGCGAGGCCTTGGTGATGCCCAGCAGCAGCGGACGGCCGGTGGCCGGCTTGCCGCCGTTGGTGATCGCCTTCTCGTTCTCTTCGCGGAAGCGGAACTTGTCGACCTGCTGCTCCAGCAGGAACGAGGTGTCGCCCA
>Ga0335081_10002076_pt1 | contig 31626 bp, 22 predicted proteins | sample Lox_Sample_35_FD_206713 | JGI IMG/M metagenome (GOLD analysis project Ga0335081, IMG submission 206713) | Soil microbial communities from Loxahatchee National Wildlife Refuge, Florida, United States - Lox_Sample_3.5 | ecosystem: Environmental > Terrestrial > Soil > Wetlands | place: USA...
AACGCATCTCCGCCACCTGCTCGGTGACCTTCTGCCCCATCAGGTGCCCGCCGAGGCCGACCTTGCAGCCCTGCCCGATGAAGAACTCCACCCCGTCGGCGAGCATCAGGTGGTGCGGGTTGAACCCATACCGGCTCTGGATGACCTGGTAGTACCACTTGGTCGACAGGTCCCGCTCCGGCGGGATCATCCCGCCCTCGCCGGAGCAGGTCGCGGTGCCGGCCATCGAGGCGCCCTTGGCCAGCGCCATCTTGGCCTCCAGGGACAGCGCGCCGAAGCTCATCCCGGTGATGTAGACCGGGATGTCGAGCTCGAGCGGGTGCTTGGCGAAGCGGGCGCCGAGCACGGTCTTCGTCTCGCACTTCTCCCGGTAGCCCTCGATGACGAACCGGGTCAGCGTGCCCGGCAGGAACATCAGCTGGTCCCAGTGCGGGATGGGCTTGAACATCGAGAAGCCGCGCATCCGGTACCGGCCGAGCTCGGACTTCACGTGGATGTCGTTGATCACCTCGGGCGTGAAGATGCTGCTGTGCCCGAGGACGGCCTTGCCGCCATCTTCGATCGTGCTCACGTCAGGGTTTCGCCTCTCAGCCTCTACAGGACCAGCTTGCGTTCGGCGGGCTCCAGGTTGTCGTAGTTCCAGAGCTTGCGCCCGCAGACGAACTTGCGGAACACGGCGGGCGGATCGATCCCGTAGATGCCCAGCTTCCTGGCGAGGAACTCGTCGTCGCCGGCGGTCAGCTCCGCCTCGACGCAGTCCACGCCCAGCGAGGTGACCTTGCCGCCGACGTAGATCGCGCCGTCGTACATCGAGTCGCCCAGGCCGCCGCCCACGTCGCCGCAGATGATCTGGCGGCCCCGCTGCAGCATGAACCCGGTCATCATGCCCGCGTTGCCGCCGACGATGATCGTGCCGCCCTTCTGGTCGATGCCGGAGCGGGCGCCGACATCGCCGCGGACCACGACGTCGCCGCCGCGCAGCGCCGCGCCGGTCAGCGAGCCGGCGTTCTTGTCGACGAGGACCACGCCCGACATCATGTTCTCGGCCACCGACCAGCCGACCCGCCCCTTCACCTCGATCTCCGGCCCGTCGATGAGCCCGCAGCCGAAGTAGCCCAGGCTGCCGTCGATGGTGATCTTGCAGCGGGCCAGGATGCCCACCACGAGGGAGTGCTTCGCGCCCGGGTTGAGGATCGTCACGTCGCCGATGCCCTCGTCGTAGACGAGGCGGCGCAGCTCCAGGTTGACCTGGCGGGTGGTCAGCTCGGCCGCGTCGAAGGTGGCCCTGGCGCCGTCCGCGCCGCGCTCGACCGTCGCGGTCTTGGGCGGCTGGGCGCTGGGCTCGGCCAGGCCGCGGGCGTCGTAGGAGATCTTCACCGGTTCCACACCAGCACTTCGCGCTCGTAGGGGTCGTAGGTGTCGATCTCGCGGCCGAGCACGGCGCGGATCGCGACCTCCTCGGAGGCGAGCGCCACCAGCTCCGGCGACTCGTAGAGCACCAGCGGCTTGGCGGCCATCTCGTCCTTGGCCATGCCGAGCGAGTCGGCCGTCACCACCAGGTAGGTGAAGACGCCGTCCAGCTCGTCCAGGCTCTGCTTCATCGCCGTCTCCAGCGACAGCCCGTCGTCCATCTTCTGGGCCAGGTAGACGGCGATGATCTCGGAGTCGCACTCGGACTGGAAGCGGTGGCCCATGCGCTCCAGCCTGCGGCGCCACATGTGGTAGTTGGTGAGCTGCCCGTTGTGCACCACGGCGATGTCGGAGAACGGGTAGGCCCAGTACGGGTGGGCGCCGGAGATGTCCACGTCCGATTCGGTGGCCATCCGGACGTGGCCGATCGCGTGGGTGCCGGTGAACCCGCTCAGCCGGTAGCGCTCGGCCACGCTCTCCGCGTCGCTGAGGTCCTTGATGATCTCCAGCGAGTGCCCGAGCGACAGGACCTCGCAGCCGGGCACGTCCTCGATGTAGTCGGCCAGCGGCTTCAGGTCGCCGCTGTAGCGGAACGTGACCCGGTAGGCGTAGTCCTGGTCGCCGTGCAGCACGTCCACCATGGCGCCGATCTTGGCCAGCCGGTGCTCCACCTCGTCGCGGTGCCGCTCCAGCCGGTCGGCCCAGCCGATGCCCCGCACCTCGTTCGGGTCAGCAAGCTTGACCCGCATGACGAACAGGTCGGTGGGCGGGCCGTAGAGCGCGAAGCCGCTCGAGTCCGGGCCGCGGTGCTTCATGGACTGGAGCATCCTGGTCATCTCGCTGCCGATGTCGCCCGGCCCGGTGCGGTGAATGATGCCTGCGATGCCGCACATGTAACTAACCCCTCTCGGCCGCGCGGTTCGGTCTACGGCAGGATGTCCAGGTACTCCGCGACGTCCCAGTCGGAGACCGTCGCGCAGTAGCGTTCCCACTCGTCGGTCTTGTAGTGGTGGAACACCGTGTACATCTCGCCCGGAAGCGCGTCCCTGATGACTGCGTCCTTCTCCAGCTCCGCCAGTGCATCGCCCAGCGTCATCGGCACCCGCTTGACGTTCTTGCCGCCCGCGATGGCCTCATAGATGTTGCGGTTCTCCGGCGGCCCCGGGTCCAGGTTGCGCTGGATGCCGTCCTGCATCGCCTTGATGATCGCGGCAAAGGACAGGTACGGGTTCACCGCGGAGTCCACCGCCCGGTACTCCAGCCGGTCCGGGGAGCTCACCCGCAGCGCGGTGGTCCGGTTCTGGTAGCCCCAGTCGGCGAACAGCGGCGCCCAGAACCCGGTGTCCCAGAACCGCCGGTAGGAGTTCACCGTCGGCGAGGTGATGCAGGTCAGGGCGCCCAGGTGCTCCAGGATGCCGCCGATCGCGCTCAGCGCCACCTTGCTCGGCATCCGCGGGTTGTCGGTGTCGGGCAGGAACACGTTCTCGTCGCCCTGCCAGAGCGAGATGTTGTGGTGGCAGCCGTTCGCGGACACGCCCATGAACGGCTTGGGCATGAAGCACGGGAAGGCGCCCATCTCCCGGCCCACCTGCCGGCAGATCTGCCGGTAGGTGGTGAGCCGGTCGGCGGTCTGCTCGGCCCGGTCGAACGTCCAGTTGAGCTCGAGCTGGCCCGGGGCGTCCTCGTGGTCGCCCTGGATCATGTCCAGCCCCATCGCCTTGCCGTACTCCATGACCTTGTGGATGAGCGGCTGGAGCTCGGCGAACTGGTCGATGTGATAGCAGTACGGCTTGGTCTTGCCCTCCACCGACGGCGTGCCGTCCGGGTTGACCTTGAGCCACATCATCTCCGGCTCGGTCCCCACCCGCAGGTGCAGCCCGGTGTCGCGCTCGAAGGCCTCGTGGATACGCCGGAGGTTGCCGCGGCAGTCCGAGGTCAGGTAGCCGCCGGGATCGACCTCCTCCTCCCGGTTGCGGAACAGGGTGCAGAACACCCGCGCGGTCTTCGGGTCCCACGGCAGCGGGCAGAACGTCTCCACGTCGGGCAGCCCGACCAGCTCCCACGCCTCCGGCCCGTAGCCGATGTAGTTGCCGTGCCGGTCGGTGAACAGGTTGGCCGTCGATCCGTAGACCAGCTGGAAGCCCTTCTCAGCGATGCGCTCCCAGTGATCCGCGGGCACCCCCTTGCCCATGATCCGGCCGGTGACCGAGGCGAACTGGTAGTAGATGTAGGTGATGCCCCTGGCGTCGATCTCCGACCGGACACGTGCCACGGCTTCGTCGCGGCCGTCGGTGGCAAGGAACCGCTCGAGCTCAGTGGACACGGGCCCTCCTAACAGCGGGTCCTCCGGCCGGCCCGCCTGGCCGCGCCCGCCGGGCCCCGGGGTGGCCCGGTCGGCGGCCGGAGCAACGCTCGCGATTCACGGACAGTAAACCCTGTATCATGACACGATACAAGCGGCGGCCGGTGGCGATTTGCTCGCAAAACGTGACGGCGCGCCGGGTGCCGTATCCGGCTACCGTGAAGTGCGCGCTGGCGGCGCGTGCCGGCGCGGGATCTGCTGGTGGCGGCCGATTGCGGGACCGGCGGGCCGTGCCGCCGGGGGAGGAGACGACGGGCGATGTCGCAGCTAGTCGGCCTTCCCGCGGCGGACGACGAAGGTGAGCGGGACGGGCGGGAGACCGCGGGTTCGGCGGGTGCGCTGGAGGAGGCGCTCGGCGCCGTCATCGCCGAGCGGGTGCGCGAGTTCCGGCTGCATCTGGGGCTGACCGTCGGCCAGCTGGCCGAGCTGACCGGCCTGTCCAAGGGGATGCTCTCCAAGATCGAGAACGCCCAGGCCTCGCCCAGCCTGGCCACGCTGGCGCGGCTGTCTGGGGCGCTGAAGGTGCCGGTTACCGCCTTCTTCCGTGGCCTGGACGAGGAGCAGGACGTGCTCTATGTCAAGGCCGGCCGCGGCCTGGACATCGAGCACAAGGGGTCGGGCCCCGGCCACCGGTATCAGCTGCTTGGCACGATGCGCGCGCCGCACAACTCGCTGGAGACCCTGCTGGTCACCCTGACCGACCGGGCGGAGGAGTTCCCGCTGTATCAGCACCCGGGAACCGAGCTGGTCTATATGATCGCGGGGCGGATCGAGTACCTGTGCGGGAACTCGGCTTACCTGCTCGAGCCCGGCGACGCGATGCAGTTCGTGGGGGAGGTCCCCCACGGCCCGCGGACGCTGATCGAGCTGCCTATCCAGTTCCTGTCCGTCAAGTCGATCCAGCCGGCCGGCTGAGCACGTTAGTTTATCTCCAGTGGACAGTGTTTCATGGTAATCTGGTGCGCCGGGCGGGCTGTGGGCAGCGTGGCTCGCGGGAGGCGATGACGCGTGCGTATGAGCACGAACGGGCACCGGCATGCCCCGGGCCGTTCCGTCTACCCGGCCAGGTACTCAGCCGCGGGGCTCTTGCGGCACGGCCTGGCGAACGAGCCTTGGCCAGCCGCCTGGCAGCAGCAGCCGATGAAGGGCAGCTACGACGTCGTGATCGTGGGCGGCGGCGTGCACGGGCTCGCCGCCGCGTACTACCTGGCCACCAACCATGGCATCACCGACGTGGCGGTGCTGGACAAGGGCTACATCGGGTCCGGCGGGTCGGGGCGCAACACGGCGATCCTGCGCTCGAACTACCTGACGCCTGAGGGCGTCAGGTTCTACGACCGGTCGGTGAAGCTGTACCAGCGGCTCGCCACCGACCTCGACTACAACGTGATGTTCTCCCAGCGCGGCCACCTCACGCTGGCCCACAGCGACGCCTCGCTGCGGACCATGCGGTGGCGGGCCGAGGTGAACAAGGTAGAGGGCGTGAACTCCGAGGTGATCGGGCCGGCCGAGATCAAGCGGCTGGCCCCTTTCCTTGACGTCAGCCCGGCCGCCCGGTACCCGATCCTTGGCGCGCTGTGGCACCCGCCCGGCGGCATCATCCGCCACGACGCCGTGGTCTGGGGGTACGCGCGGGGCGCCTCCGCCCGGGGCGTGCACATCCACCAGAACACCGAGGTCACCGGCATCGATGTCACCGGCGGCCGGGTACGCGGGGTGAGGACGAGCAACGGCGACATCGCCACGCCCGTGGTGCTCAACGCCACCGCCGGCTGGGCCACGCTGATCTCCGACATGGCCGGGGTCACCATGCCGGTCATGACCTCCCCGCTGCAGGCCGCCGTCACCGAGCCGGTGAAGCCTTTCCTGTCCACCGTCATCGTGTCCGGCACGCTGCACGTCTACATCAGCCAGACCGACCGCGGCGAGCTGGTGTTCGGCGCCAGCGTGGACCCCTTCACGTCCTACTCGATGCGCGGCTCGCTCGAGTTCATCGAGGGCCTCGCCGGGCACGTGCTGGAGCTCATGCCCGCGCTGACCAAGGTCCGGCTGCTGAGGCAATGGGCGGGGCTGTGCGACATGACCCCGGACTTCTCGCCGATCATGGGCAGGACGCCGGTCGACGGCTTCTTCGTCGATGTGGGCTGGGGCACCTACGGGTTCAAGGCCGGCCCGGTATCCGGCGAGGCCATGGCGCAGTGCATCGCATCCGGCGAGACCCCCGGGATCATCGCCGCCTTCGGCCTGGAACGGTTCGGCGAGGGAGCGCTGGTGGGCGAGAAGGGCGCGGCCGCCGTCGGCCACTAATGGAAAGAGCCAAGTGATGATTCTCCTCCCGTGCGCGTGGTGCGGCCCACGCGACGCGACCGAGTTCGCCCACGTCGGCGAGGCGTCCTCACGTCCTGACCCGGCTGAGGTGACCCCCGCGCAGTGGCGGGGGTACCTGTACATGCGGGCCAACCCGCGCGGCTGGACCACCGAGACCTGGTACCACCGGATGGGCTGCCGCCGGTTCATCAGGGTCGAGCGGCACACCGAGACCAACGAGGTCCGGTCGGTCTCGGCCGCGGGCGGTGCCGATCTGGAGCCGGCCCGATGAGCGAGCCCACCGCCTCCCGAAGCCAGCGAAGCGCCCGCGAGGGAGGCAAGATGAACAGCGCGGCCATGCGGCTGCCGGCGCAGCCCGGCGAGGTGATCAGCCGCGGTGAGCCGCTGGAGTTCACCTGGAACGGCCGCCCCATCCGCGGCTACGCGGGGGACACGATCGTCTCCGCGCTGGCCGCCGACGGCGAACGGGTGTTCTCCCGGAGCATGAAGTACCATCGCCCGCGCGGCCTGCTCACCGCCTCCTTTCACGACCCCGGCTGCATGGTCCAGGTGGGGGACGAGCCCAACGTGCGCGGCGCCCACCGGCTGGCGGCCAACGGCATGGCGGTCACCTCCCAGAACACCTGGCCCTCGCTGAAGATGGACGCGAAGGCGGTGAACCAGTTCGCCGCCCGCTTCCTCACCGCCGGCTTCTACTACAAGACCTTCATGCGCCCGCGCGTGCTGTGGCCGGCCTACGAGAGCGTGCTGCGGCGGTTCGTCAACGCCGGGACGGTGTCGCCGGGCACCGCGCACACCCGCCCGGAGAAGCGCCACGCGCATCCCGACGTCCTCATCGCCGGCGGCGGCCCGGCCGGGATGGCGGCGGCGATCAGCGCCGCCCGGGTGGGCGCGTCCGTGCTGCTGGTCGAGGAGGAGCACGGTCTCGGCGGCCACCTGCGCTGGGGCGACGAGGCCGACCTGGCGGTGCTGGCCGACCTGGCCGCCCGGGTCGCGGCCGAGCCCGCCGTGGAGGTGCTGACCGACGCGGTGGTGCTCGGGCGCTACGACGGCAACCGGGTCGCGATCCTCGACCGGCGGCACGGCGGCGCGGAGGCCGAGCGCCTCATCCGGGCCCGCGCCAAGACGCTGGTGGTGGCGCCGGGCCTGATCGAGCGGCCGTACGTGTTCGCGGGCAACGACCTGCCCGGGGTCATGCTCTCCACCGCGGTGCGCAGGCTCATCAACCTGCACGCGGTCAAGCCGGGCCAGCGGGCGGTCGTGCTGACAGCCAACCCCGAGGGCGACGCGGCCATCGCCGACCTCAAGCGGGCCGGCGTCGAGGTCGCCCGGGTGGAAGACGCCCGGCTCCACGGCGACGTCACCGTTGCGGCAGGCCGGGGCGGCGTGCGCGCGGTCCAGGTCGCGGACGGCAGCAGGATCGAGTGCGACCTGCTGGTCACCGCGGTCGGCTGGACCGCGCCGACATCGCTGCTCAACCAGGCCGGCGACCGCCCCGTCTACAGCCCGCGCGCGGCCAGGTTCCTGCCTGACCCCGCGCGGCTGCCCCAGGACGTCCTGGTGACCGGCGGCATCGCCGGGGACGGCGGCGTGGACGAGCTGACCGAGCACGCGGCCGCTGTGGGCGCCGAGGCCGCGCGCCGGGCTGGGCGCATCGCGGCGGCGCGGATCGCCGCCACCCCGGCCCGGAGCCCGGCCGCCCCAGCGTCGCCCGCCCCGAGCCCGGGGTCAGCCGCCCGGCGGGCGTCCGGGCCGGACGCGGGGACCGGCGCCGGGCCATCCGTTCTGCCCATTCCGGAGCTTCCGGTGGACGCCCATCCGGAACTCTTCGCCGGCCAGACGAACGGGTTCGTGGACTTCAGCGAGGACGTGTCCGCCAAGGACCTGCGCGCCGCGGTCGCGGAGGGCTTCGACGGCCCCGAGCTCGCCAAGCGCTTCACCACCGCCACCATGGGCCCGGCGCAGGGCAAGCTGGAGACGGTCAACACCGTCGCGGTGGTCGCCGCGGCCACCGGCGTCACGATCGCGGAGGCCGGCACCACCACCTGGCGGCCGCCATACGTGCCGGTCACCCTGGCCGCCCTCGCCGGGCGGGCCTTCGAGCCGGTGCGCTACTCCCCGATGCAGCCCTGGCACGAGGCGCACGGCGCCGTGCCGCTGGTGGCCGGCGCGTGGATCCGCCCGGACCGCTATGGCGACGCGGCGGCGGAGGCCGCCAACGTCCGCGAGAACGTCGGCATCATCGACGTCACCCCGATCGGCAAGCTGGACCTGCGCGGCCCGGACGTGCCCGCGCTGCTGAACCTGCTGTACGTGAACAAGTGGTCCAAGCTGGGGGTCGGCCGGGTCCGGTACGGCGTCATGTGCGCGGACGACGGGGTGGTGCTCGACGACGGGGTGACCGGCCGGCTCGGCGAGGAGCACTACCTGATGAGCACCACCTCCTCCGGCGCCGGCACGGTGTGGGAATGGGTGGAGAACTGGCTGCAGACCGAGCATCCGGACTGGCGGGTGCACGTCACGCCGGTGACCACCGCCTACGCCAGCATGAACGTGGCCGGCCCGCACGCCCGCGCCCTGATCGAGCGGGTCACCACCGGCGTGGACCTGTCCAACGAGGCCTTCCCCTACATGCACGTGCGTACCGGCCAGATCGCCGGGGTCGGCGACTGCGTGCTGTGGCGGATCGGGTTCACCGGCGAGCTCAGCTATGAGCTGCACGTGCCGGCCGGCTACGGTCTGCACGTCTGGCAGACGCTGCTGGAGGCCGGCGCCGACCTCGGCATCCGCGCGTTCGGTGTGGAGGCGCAGCGGATTCTCCGGCTCGAGAAGGGCCACTTCATCGTCGGCCAGGACACCGACGGCCTGACCCGCGCCTACAGCGCGGCGCTGGACTGGGCGATCAAGCTGGACAAGGACGACTTCGCCGGCCAGCCGGAGCTGGCCTGGCAGGCCGCCGACGGCTCCGGCCCGCGGCTGGTGGGGCTGCAGCCGGTGGACGGCTCGGTGGTGCCGGAGGAGGCCAGCCTGATCGTGGAGGGCAGCCACATCGCCGGACGGATCACCTCCAGCCGGATGTCACCGACCCTGCACCGGTCCATCTGCCTCGGCCAGGTCGAGGCCCGGCTCGCCGGGCCCGGCACCGAAGTCACCGTGCGGCTGCCCGACGGCCGCCTGATCGCCGCCACGGTCATGCCGCAGCTCGCGCACGTGGATCCGGATGGGGAGCGGATGCGTGTCTGAACCAGTTGCCCGCAGCCCGATCGGGCCGCCGCCACCGGTGGTCGTCATCGACGGCTGGGAGGTGAGCGGCCGCCGGGCGCGCGGCGGGCTCACCGTCACCGACTGCACCCCGCTGGCCAAGGTCGGCGTGCGCGCCCCCGTCGGTGGCCGCGCCGCCGCCGAGCTCGCCGTGCCGTTCGGCCGCGCCGCCCGGGATCCCGCCGGCACGCTGGTCGCCGGGGCCGGGCCGGGGGAGTGGCTGCTGCTGGCGGCGCCCGGCCGCAGCCCGGCGCTGATCGGCCGGGCGGAGGACCTCGCCGCCCGCTTCCCTGACGAGCTGATAACCGCGACCGACCTGACCCACGGCCGGGCCCTCATGAGGCTCACCGGGCCGAGTGCCGCCGAGGTGCTGGCCAAGGTCTGCGGCATCGACACCGGCGACGGCATCACCCCGGACGGCGCTGCCTTCCGGACCTCGGTGGCTGCCCTGGCGACCGACATCATCCGCGACGACAACGGCGGCGAGCGCTCGTACCTGCTGCACTGCGAGCGCTCCTCCGGGGCGTACCTGTTCGGCGAGCTGCTGGCGGCAGGCAGCGAATTCGGCATCGAGACCGACGGTTTCACCACACCAGGAATTTGAGGAGTCGGCATGGCAATCCCAAGCGACCTCGACATCGCCCGCGGGGCATCGCTCAAGCCCCTTGACGACATCGCCCACGAACTGGGCATCGGCGAGCACCTGCTGGAGCCGTACGGCGAGAGTGTGGTGAAGATCAAGCTGGCGGCGATCGACGAGCTGGCCGACCGGCCGAAGGCGAAGTACGTGGTGGTCACCGCGATCACCCCCACCCCGCTCGGCGAGGGCAAGACCACCACCACCGTCGGGCTGGGCCAGGGGTTCCGCCACATCGGCAAGCGGGCCACGGTGACGATCAGGCAGCCGTCGATGGGGCCGACGTTCGGCATCAAGGGCGGCGCCGCGGGCGGCGGGTACAGCCAGGTCGTCCCCATGGAGGTGCTGAACCTGCACCTGACCGGCGACATGCACGCGGTCACCGCCGCGCACAACATGCTGTCCGCGATGATCGACAACCACCTGTATCAGGGCAACAAGCTCGGCCTCGACCAGCACAACATCACCTGGCGCCGGGTGCTCGACGTCAACGACCGGGCGCTGCGCAACATCGTGGTCGGGCTCGGCTCGCGCATGGACGGGGTGCCGCGGCAGACCGGGTTCGACATCACCGCCGCCTCCGAGGTCATGGCCACCCTGGGGCTGAGCACGTCGCTGCCGGACCTGCGGGCGCGGCTGGGCCGGATCGTGGTCGGCTACACCTCGGCCGGCGACCCGGTCACCGCCGAGCAGCTGAGCGCCGCCGGGTCGATGGCGGTGATCCTCCGCGACGCGATCAAGCCGAACCTGCTGCAGACGCTGGAGAACACCCCGGTGCTGGTGCACACCGGGCCGTTCGGCAACATCGCCACCGGCAACTCCTCGGTGGTCGCCGACCTGATCGGGATCCACGCCGGCGACTACCTCGTCACCGAGGCCGGGTTCGGCGCCGACATGGGAGCGGAGCGGTTCTTCAACATCAAGTGCCGCGCATCCGGCCTGCGGCCGGACGCGGCGGTCGTGGTCGCCACGGTCAGGGCGCTGAAGGCGCACTCCGGCAAGTACAAGATCGTCGCGGGCAAGCCGCTGCCCGAGGACCTGCTCGCCTGCAGCCCGGATGACGTGCTCGCGGGCGCCGCCAACCTGCGCAAGCAGATCGAGAACGTGCGGCTGCACGGCGTGTCCCCGGTGGTGGCCATCAACGCGTTCCCCACCGACCATCCCTCCGAGCACGACGCCATCCGTCAGGTCGCGGCGGCGGCCGGCGCCAGGTCCGCGGTGTGCACGCACTTCGCCGACGGCGGCCGGGGCGCGGTCGAGCTCGCCGAGGCGGTCGCGGAGGCCGCCGACGAGCCCAGCGACTTCCACTTCCTCTACGAGAGCGAGGCGAGCCTGCGGGAGAAGATCGAGACCGTCGCGACCCGCGTCTACGGCGCCGACGGCGTGGAGTACTCCGCGCAGGCCAGCAAGCAGCTCGACACCTACGAGAAGGCCGGGTTCGGCACGCTGCCGGTGTGCATCGCCAAGACGCACCTGTCGATCTCGTCGGACCCCTCGCTCAAGGGAGCGCCGACCGGCTGGACGCTGCCGGTGCGCGAGGTCCGCGCCTCGGTCGGCGCCGGGTTCGTGTACCCGATCTGCGGCGAGATCCGGACCATGCCGGGGCTCGGCACCAACCCGGCGGCTGCCCGGATCGATCTCGATGAGAACGGCCAGATCGTCGGGCTGTCGTAACCGCCCGTGGTTCCGCGGCCCCGCCGGCCGTCACGGCGCCGCCCGCGCTGGCGGCGGTGCCTGGCCGCGGGCCGGGGGCCTGATGCCCCCTTTCGCCGGGCAGGTCTCAGGCGTACTCTCGGCAACGTGTAGTGCAGGTAAACGCCGTCCACTGTCGTGGTTACGGATCAAGCAAAGGGGTCCGGGTTGAGCGAGGAGAAGATGTGGGGTTCCGAGCCGTACTGGGGCCTCGGATACGACTGGGATCCCGACTGGATGCTGACCGACCGGCAGAAGGAACTGCGGGCCACGCTGATCGAGCTCTGCCAGCAGGAGATGCGGGACAACGCCAAACGCTCCGATGATGAGCTCAAGTTCCCGCGCCGGAACCTGGAGCTGCTCGGCGAGCACGGGTTCCTGGCGCTGACCGTGCCCGAGGAGTACGGCGGGCTCGGGCAGAACCACGTCGCCTACTCGATGGTCTGCGAGACCATCGCCCGCTACGGCTGCGCGTCCACCGCGATGTGCTACGTCATGCACATCGGCGCGGTGAACGCGATCATGCTGCGGCGGACGCCCGAGCTGATCGAGAAGTACATCAGGCCGCTCAACTCGGGGAAGATCGGCACCCTGTCCTACTCCGACCCGGAGACCGGCAGCCACTTCTGGTACCCGATCTCGTCGGGCGCCGAGCGGGTCAACGGCGGCTTCCACGTGCGGAAGAAGGCGTCGTGGACCACCTCAGCCGGGTTCGCCGACTTCTACGTGGTGCAGACGACCAGCCCGGACTTCAAGGGATACGACGACCTGTCGGTGTTCGTGGTGGACGCCGAGGACGCGCACGCCCAGCCGGCCCTGTGGGACGCGCTCGGCCTGCGCGGCAACCAGTCCGGCGGGCTCGACGTGAACGGCGAGATCCCCGGCGACCAGATCGTCGGGCCGGTCGGGGACGGCGCGGAGTCCAACGACGAGTCGGTGGACCCCTGGTTCCTGGTGGGCTCGTCGTCGGTGTGGAACGGCATCGCGATGGGCGCGGTCGACATCGCCAAGCGGCACACCACCCGCAAGCGGCACGTGGACGTGGGCCTGCGGGTGGCCGACTACCCGACGATCCAGGACTACGTCGGCGAGGCGGTCATCGACACCAACGCGTGCCGGGTCTTCGCGCTCTCGGTGGCCGACGCGATGGACCGGGCGACCGACAACAACCAGCGGGTGCTGCAGCCGGGCACCACCGCCCGGGCCGCGTACCTGCACTGGGCCTGGCAGATCAAGTTCGCCGCCGCGAAGAACGTCGCGCACGTGGTGGACAAGATGCTGCACGCCTGCGGCGGCTCCGGCTACAAACGCGACATGGAGCTGGAACGGTACCTGCGCGACGCCAAGGCCGGCTGGGTGATGGGCCCCACCAACGAGGTGCTGCGCCAGTTCGTCGGCAAGGCGACCCTGCTCGGCTTCGAGGTGCTCGACTACTGGAACCAGCACGTCAACGAGCGCGCGATCGCCAACGAGACCAAGAAACTCGACGCCAAGGGCAAGCGGGCCCTGGCCGAGAAGCTGCTCGCGCAGGCAACCGAGGACGAGGCCAAGGAGCCCATCAAAAGGTAGGTAACGGTGACGGTGTCCGCGGAGCGCCCGCGCCTTGTTCTGCCCGGGCTGCTGCCCGCGGACCCGCGCCTGGAGCGGTACCGGGTGCATCCCGGGGCCGTCACCGCCATCGAGCTCGACCCGGGCGACGTGCTCACGGTCATTGACGCCGAGGGCCGCCAGCGGGGCGAGCTCACCGTGCTCGCCGGTGACCGGGAGGACTACGGGGCGCTCGGGACGGCGGCCGACACCGCGGCAACGGTGCTGCACGCGCTGGCCGGTCCCCGGCCGCCCGGCCCGCCCGGGCCCGGTGGCGGCCGGCTGCCGGAGGTGGCGGCCGCGGCGGTCATTGACCCGCTGGCGGCGAGGGGGCTCGACCCGGAGCAGGTGCGCGCGGTGGCGCTGTTCGGGGAGTGGTCGCCCGCGGGCACGCGGGCGACGTTCACCGCGCGGCAGCGGCTGACCTGTGTGGTGGCGGCGCCTGGCGGCCCGATGAGCGTGGACGAGCACAACCCGCCGTCGGACCTGGAGATCGAGGTCCGGCGCACAGCGCCGCGGCAGCCCCGCGAGCCGCGGCTGCCGCCGCCGCTCGCCGACACCGTGCTCGACCTGCGGGTGGACGCCGCCACCGCGTGCTCCTACGAGGTGGCTGCTGGCCAGTACATCCAGGTCATCGACGTCGAGGGCCGCCAGTGCTCGGACTTCCTCGCCTTCCATGCCGCCCGGCTGGCTGAGGGCTCCGAACGCGGCCTGGACGCCACCACCACCCGCAACCTGATGGGCAACGCCTATCCCCAGCCCGGGCTGTTCGGGAAGTTCTACGACCAGGACATGCGCCCGCTGGTGGAGGTGGTGCGCGACACGGTCGGCCGGCACGACACGTTCGCGCTGGCGTGCAACGCCAAGTACTACGAGGACATGGGCTACCCGGGCCACATCAACTGCACCGACAACTTCAACGGCCAGCTCACCAGGTACGGCATCGCGCCGCGCCGCGGCTGGCCCGCGCTGAACTTGTTCTACAACACCTCCTTCGACGACGCGAACCAGCTGCATTTCGACGAGCCGTGGTCGCGGCCCGGCGACTACGTCCTGCTGCGGGCCATGAGCGAGCTGGTGTGCGCGTCCTCGGCCTGCCCGGACGACATCGATCCGGCCAACGCCTGGAACCCGACCGACATCCACGTCCGCGTCTACCCGGCCGAGCGGAGGTTCTCGATGGCGGTAGCGCACCGGGTCACCCCTGACAGCGAGCCCAAGCTGACCAAGGAAACCGGATTCCACCCCCGCTGGTCGCGGCTGACCAGGCAGGTCACCGAGTACCGCGGCTACTGGCTGCCGACCAGCTTCGACAATCACGGCGCGATCGACGAGTACTGGGCCTGCCGCGAGGGCGCGGTGGTGATGGACCTGTCCCCGCTGCGCAAGTTCGAGGTGGTGGGCCCGGACGCCGAGGCGCTGCTGCAGGCAGCGGTCACCCGCAACGTCCGCAAGCTCGCGACCGGCCAGGTCGTGTACACGGCCATGTGCAACGAGACCGGTGGCATGCTCGACGACGCGACGATCTTCCGGCTCGGCCCGGACACGTTCCGCTTCGTCGGCGGCGACGAGTACGACGGGACCTGGCTCCGCCAGCTCGCCGGGCGGCTGGGCCTCGACCAGGTGTGGGTCAAGCACTCCACCGACCAGCTGCACAACATCGCCGTGCAGGGCCCCAGATCGCGGGAGCTGCTGGCCGGGCTGGTGTGGACCCCGCCGACCCAGCCGGCCTTCGGCGACCTCACCTGGTTCCGGTTCGCGATCGGGCGGGTGGGCGGCCCGGAGGGACTGCCGATGATCGTCTCCCGGACCGGGTACAGCGGCGAGCTCGGCTACGAGCTGTGGTGCCACCCGAAGGACGCGCCCGCGCTCTGGGACGCGGTGTGGGAGGCCGGGAAGCCTTACAGGCTCACCCCGCTCGGGCTGGAGGCCCTCGACATCCTGCGGATCGAGGCCGGCCTGATCTTCGCCGGATACGAGTTCTGCGACCAGGTGGACCCGTTCGAGGCCGGCATCGGTTTCACCGTCGCGCTGAAGACCAAGGAGGACGACTTCACCGGCCGGGCCGCGCTGGAGCGGCGCAAGGCCTCGCCGCAGCGCACGCTGGTCGGGCTCGAGCTGGCCGGGAACGAGCCCGCAGCGCACGGCGACTGCGTGCACGTGGGCCGGTCCCAGGTCGGGGTGATCACGAGCGGCACCCGGTCGCCGCTGCTGCGCACCAACATCGCCCTGTGCCGGATGGCCGTGGAGTACTCAGAGATCGGCACCGCGGTCGACGTCGGCAAGCTGGACGGGCACCGCAAGCGGATCCCCGCGGCCGTGGTCCGGTTCCCGTTCTACGACCCGGACAAGACCCGCCCGCGTGCATAACGGATCGCCGCCCTGGCCGCCGTGACCACGCTCATCCCGTCCCGCCCGGCATGACCGTGCCGAACTGGCTGCGGTGGAAGGTGAGCGGCTCCCCGGCGTAGTACTTGACCCGGTGCACGCGCCCGATGACGATGTCGTGGTCCCCGGTGGGATGGCGGGCTTCCAGGCTGCACTCGATGTGCGCGATGCACCGGTCCAGCAGCGGGTCGCCGAGGACGCCCACCCGCCAGTCGAGACCGGCGAACTTGTCCTCGGCGGGCCGGGCGAAGCGCTTCGCGATGTCCTCCTGGTCGGAGGCCAGCACGTTGATCGCGAAGTGCCCGCTGCGGATCAGCCCCTCCAGGCTCGGCGCCCGGTGGTCGACGCAGAACAGCACCAGCGGCGGCTCCAGCGACACCGACGCGAACGAGTTGGCGGTCAGCCCGAGCCGGCTCCCCTCGGCGTCGCAGCTCGTCACCACGGTCACACCCGTCGTGAAGACCCCAACGGCCTGCTTGAAGTCCCAGCTGTCAACCTGCCTGGCGCGCAACGGCGACGGCCCACCCATGGCCTCTCCCGAAGGAATTGCCCACACGGCAACGCAGTTCCCGCTCACCCCCAAGTCTAGGCCCGGCACCACTCCCAGGAAACCGCCCGTTCCGCAACACCATTGCCCCAACGGCAATTGTCGCTCAAAGCGCCGACGAGATCCGCTCGGCCGACTCCATCAGCAGCTCCACCGCGCTCCGCATCACCCGTGGGCTGAACCGCACGGCCGGCCCCTGGACACCCAGGATCGCCACCAGCTTGCCCGCCGGGTCCAGCACCGGCACGGCGACCGCGTTGAGATCCTCCTCGCGCTCACCGAGCGCCTGGCCCCAGCCCCGCTCCCTGATATGTGCCACGTCCGCCCGCAGCACATCATGATCGACGATGGTGCGTTCGGTGAAGGCCGTCAGAGGCCGGGCCGGGACGGTGCCGCCGTGGGCCAGGAACACCTTGCCTACCGCGGTCGCGTGCGCGGCGCTGGGCCTGCCCACCTCGGCGACGCTGCGCACGGACAGCGGGCTCTGGACGTAGTCCAGGGTGACCGCCTCGTGCCCGCCCGGCACCGACAGCGTGGCCGTCTCCTGGACCCGGCCGGCGATGTCCTCCAGGTGCGGCCGGGCCAGGGCGCGGACATCCAGCCGTTCGCCCGCGGCGTTCGCCAGCCTGATGACGCCGACGCCCAGCCGGTAGCGCCCGGTGGCCGCGACGTGCTCGACCAGCCCGCCGCTCACGAGCGTCGCCAGGATCCGGGAGATCGTGCTCACGTTGATGCCGGTGCGGCGGGCGATCTCGTTGGTGCCCAGCTCTCCCCGGGCGTCGGCGAGCTCGCCGAGGATGGCGATCGCCCGCTGGACGGCGGCGACCTGGCGGGTGGCTGGCTGACCTGTTCTGGCCACGGTATGATCCCGGTAGATATGGAAATGCTATTTCCTTGTGGGCAATAGTATACGCCGCGTAATGGTACAGGGCGGCGTGGCGGCAGTGAAGGGCGGTACGCGATGATTCCGGGTCACAGCAGGTACGTGATCGTGGGCGCGGGCATCCACGGGCTGTCCACCGCGTGGCATCTGGCGGCAGAGCTCCGCCGCAGGGGCACCGGCGGCGGAGCCGACATCTGCGTCCTGGACAAGCGCGGCGTGGGCGCCGGGGCGTCCGGCATCGCCTGCGGCGTCATCCGCAACAACTACTTCCAGCCGGCCATGCGCGAGCTGATGGCGCACTCGGTGTCGGTCTGGGAGTCAGATCCCGCCGCCTTCGCCTACCACCCGGTCGGCTACGCCCAGCTCGCCCCGGAGGCGATGCGCAAGGACGTCGCGAAGATCTACGCCGAGCAGCAGGCGATCGGCTATCCATCGGTGCTCGTCGAGGGGGAGCGCGAATGCCGCGCGTACATGCTCGCGATGTTCGGTGACTGGCGGGCGCCCGGCATCACCGCGATCCTGCATGAGCAGCGGGGCGGTTACGCCAGCAACGTCCGCTCGCTGCGCGGCCTCGCGGCCAAGGCCGAGGCCGAGGGGGTGCGGATCGCCACCGGGGTCACCGTCACCGGGATCCGGGGCAGCGGCGGCGCGGTGGCGGCGGTGGAGACGGACCAGGGGGTGATCGGCTGCGAGCAGCTGGTGATCGCGGCCGGCCCGTGGGTGCGCGACCTGTGGGCCATGCTGGACCTGCCGTCGCATATCCCGGTCACCACGCCCGATGGCGTGGTGGACCGGCCGATGTGGACCTACTGGGCACTGCAGGAGGGGACGCTGGCGGTCGACCCGGGGTCGTTCACCACGAACGAGGGCTCCCCGCCGCCCGTTCTGCATGTCGACTCCGATGCCCCGCTGTACGACGACCAGACCGGTGAGCTCATCACCGGCCAGATGTGGGGCATCTACTACAAGCCGGACTTCTCCTTCGGCGGGGTCCAGGGCGGCACCTCGCCCTACATCGTCGCCACACCCGCCGCCGACGTCGCCGTCGACCCCTACGGCCCGGAGAGCCCCGAGTACACGGTGACCGAGGATTTCGTCCGGCTGTGGACCTCCGCCCTGGCCCACTGCCACCGCCGCTTCGAAGGCAAGCGCCATCTGTACCGGCACGAGCCCACCGGGGGCATCGGCGCGTTCACGCCGGACAGCTTCCCCGTCTTCGACACCTTCCGCCAGAACGCCTACGTCGTCGCCGACTCCAACCACGGCTACAAGATGATCGGCGTCGGCGCGCTGGTGGCGAAGGAACTGCTCGGCGAGCCGCAGGGCCTGCTGGCGCCGTTCCGGTTCAGCCGTTACCGCACCGGCGAGCTGCACCCGACGAGCAACTCGCCGTTCCCCTGGAGCTGACCGCCGGCCGGCCTACTTGGCCGGGACCGCCTCCTCCTCGCGCAGCAGCGCCATCTGCTCGGGCGAGGGCTCGGCCGGCACCTCCTCGCGGAAGGTGACCTTCTCCTTGTCCTGCACCATCCGCCGGTAGAAGTACAGCACCACGGACGCGACCAGGACGCCCACGCCGATGAACATGTCCGTCCACGTCCCGTAGCCGGTCAGCGTCGGGTTGGTGATGCCGAAGATGATCAGGATGGTGTTGAACACCACCAGGACGGCGGCGATCCCGACCCAGATCGGCCCCACCTTGATCGGCCGCGGCCAGTTGGGACGGTCCCGGCGCAGCAGGAGGAAGCCGCTCAGCGCGAGCACGTGGGCCAGCATGTAGCCGATGTTGCTCAGGTACAGGATCGCCAGGTTGCTGGAGATGAACAGCACCAGCAGCACGTTCACGACCAGGTCGACGGTCATCGCCCGGGCCGGCACGTGCCAGCGGTTCAGGTGGTAGAGCTGCTTGACCGTCATGTCGTCGCGGGCGATCCCGTACAGCGCGCGCGACCCGTCGGCCGTCGAGGAGATCATCGACAGGAAGAGGCTGCCGATGAGCAGCACGAGGATGACCTGCGCGGCGCCGCTGCCCACGATCTTCTCCAGCGCCGGGACGTAGAACTGGCCGCTGGCGGTGGCGGCGCTCGGCGCGCCGGAGACACCCCCCACTCCCAGCGGGAACAGCAGGAACACCAGCAGCGTGAACACACCGGCCGACCGGAGCGCGATCGTGGTGTCCCGCTTGGTGTTGTGGTACTCGGGGGCGAACGTGGCGCACACCTCGGCCGCGTACGCGGACCAGCCGAACAGGAACAGGTAGACCATGGCCAGCTTGAAGCCGGTCCAGCCGTGCAGCGCCCAGGTCATGTTGGAGCTGTGCCAGGTCCCGGTGAGGTACGGCCCCACGATGAACACGAGCAGCGGGACCATCAGCCCGGCCCCGGTGACGTAGGAGATCCACACCGCCGGGCGGATGCCGAAGACATTGAGCGCCCAGACCGCCACGATGCAGGCGATCGCGATGAACTGCGGCAGCCCCAGGTGGACGACGCCGTCAAACACCGACCAGGTCGAGTTCGGGAACCACTGCGCCTGGATGAGGTCGCCGATCACCACCCCGAAGATCGACAGCACGACCGACCAGCCGATCCAGTACCCGAACGCGCCGATGGGGCCGGCCAGCGAGAACCGCCCGCGCCAGCCCTCGTGCGCGTACAGCGAGATGCCGCCCGGCTTGTCCGGGAACATGGAGGCGGTCTCGGAGTAGATCCAGGTCTGCAGCATGCCGACGGCGGCCGAGATGGCCCACAGCAGCACCGCTCCCCAGGTCCCCAGCGCCCCCATCGAGAACCCGAGCGAGGCGATGAGGAAGCCCGGGTTGCACAGGGCTATGACGAACCCGTCCCACCACCGGAGCGACTTCAGCAGGTGCCGCTCTTCAACGAACGCCTCAGCCATCACGGCCTCCGTTCACCCCAGGTGAACGGAGTTTCGCACGGCTAGCTCCCTGGTGTCTATATTTGTCACGGATTAGCAATGTGTCTTTAGGACACGCCCTGGCCCGGGGCCCGGCCTGCCCGGCCTGTTCACGCCCCTGGCCAGCACCTAGGATGCGAGCATGCGTGGCGCCCAGATCACCGTCCGCTGCGACTGCGGCGAGGTGGGCTACGTCGCCTATGGCGAGCGCTGGGTCTGCGGCAAGTGCGGCCGCGCCTGGAACACCGCCCAGATCCCGGCGGAGGAGTACTGGGGGATCATGCGGGACATGCGCAGGCTCCGGATCAACGTGATCTTCGTGGCGCTGGCGATGGTGGTGCCGATCGCGGCCCTGGTCCCCCTCCTCGGCCTCCAGATCATGGTCCTGCTGCCGCTGGTGATGGGCTTCTGGTTCATCTTCTACATGCCGCGATGGCGCCGCCGCGTGCGTGAGCAGGCCAGGAGCCTGCAAAAGTGGAAGCTCCGGCCCGAGTGAGCTGACATGCCGGTGGTGCAGCGGCGGCGCGCGCCGGCCACGGTGTGGCCTGGCGGCGCGCGGGGCCGCCCGGTCATGCTGGCGACGCTCAACGTCCTGTTCGACCCCAGCGCCGTGGTGTTCGCGGTGGACTCGGCGGTCGAGCTGGGGCAGCGGCTGATCGTGGCCAACTTCGTCGAGCAGGAGCCGCTGCCGCTGTCGGCGATGATGGGCTACGACGACCTCCCCTACCCGCCGGAGATGGCCGAGTCGCTGGCCGAGCCGGTGCGGCTGGCCGTATCGCTCGGGGTCAACGTGTCCAGGCTGCGGGTGAAGAGCTTCCGCCCGGTGCAGGCGCTGGTGGAGGTGGTGGCCGAGGAGAACGCCGGGCTGCTGGTCTTCGGCCCCGACCGGAGCCGGATCGGGCGGCTGCGTTACCAGCGCGCCGCCCGCGCCATCCGCTCCCGGGTCACCGCGCTGATCTGGCTGGCCGGCTGACCGCGCGGGCGGTCAGCCCGGCGGCGCGAGCCAGAGCACGGCCAGCGGGGGAAGTGTGAGCTCGGCCGAGGCGGGCTGGCCGTGCCAGGGCTCCGCCACCGCCTCCACGGCGCCCAGGTTGCCGACACCGCTGCCGCCGTAGTCATAGCTGTCGGTGTTCATCAGTTCGCGCCACCGGCCCGCGCGCGGCAGGCCCACCCGGTAGCGCAGGTGCGGCTCGCCGGCGAAGTTGGCGATGCAGGCGATCATGCCGCCGTCGCCGTCGAAGCGCAGGAACGACAGCACGTTCCCGGCCGCGTCGTTGGCGTCGATCCAGCTGAACCCCTCTGGCAGGCTGTCCAGCGCCCAGAGCGCGGGGGCGTCCCGGTAGTGGCGGTTCAGGTCGCGGACCAGCCGCTGTACCCCCGAGTGGTAGTCGTTGTCGAGCACCCACCAGTCCGGGCCGCGCTCGGCCGACCATTCGGCCCCCTGGCCGAACTCCGAGCCCATGAACAGCAGCTGCTTGCCGGGGTGGGACCACATGTAGGCCAGCAGGGCGCGCAGCCCGGCGAACCGCCGCCATTCGTCCCCGGGCATCTTCCCCAGCAGCGATCCCTTGCCGTGCACCACCTCGTCGTGCGAGAGCGGCAGCAGGAAGTTCTCGGTGAACGCGTACATCAGCGAGAAGGTGAGCTCGTTGTGGTGGTACTGCCGGAACACCGGGTCGTGGGACAGGTAGGTCAGCGTGTCGTGCATCCAGCCCAGGTTCCACTTCAGGCCGAACCCGAGCCCGCCCAGATGCACCGGGCGGGTCACGCCCGGCCAGGCGGTGGACTCCTCGGCGATCATCATGATCCCCGGCACGCGCCGGTAGCAGGTGACGTTCACCTCCTGCAGGAAGGAGACGGCGTCGAGGTTCTCCCGGCCGCCACGCGCGTTCGGCGTCCACTGCCCCTCGGGGCGTGAGTAGTCGAGGTAGAGCATGGAGGCGACGGCGTCCACCCGCAGCCCGTCCACGTGAAAGATCTCCAGCCAGTAGATGGCGTTGGCGACCAGGAAGTTGCGCACCTCGGGCCGCCCGTAGTCGAAGATGAGCGTGCCCCAGTCCGGGTGCTCCCCCCGGTGCGGGTCGGCGTGCTCGTACAGCGGGGTGCCGTCGAAGTGGGCCAGCGCCCAGTCGTCGCGGGGGAAGTGGGCCGGCACCCAGTCCAGGATGACCCCGATCCCCGCCTGGTGCAGCCGGTCCACCAGGTGGCGGAACTCGTCCGGGCTGCCGAACCGGGACGTCGGCGCGTAGTAGGAGGTGACCTGGTAGCCCCAGGAGCCGCCGAACGGGTGCTCGGCGACCGGCAGGAACTCCACGTGGGTGAAGCCCATCGACGTCACGTAGGCGGTCAGCTCCTCGGCCAGCTCCAGGTAGGACAGGCCGGGCCGCCAGGAGCCCAGGTGCACCTCGTACACGCTGACCGGCTGCCGTGAGGACTCACCATGGGCGCGGCGCTCCATCCAGTCCCCGTCCGCCCACCGGTAGGAGGAGGTGTAGACCACCGACGCCGTGGCCGGCGGCTGCTCGGCGAGGGCGGCCATCGGGTCGGCCTTGCGCCGCAGCAGCCCGTCCGGCCCGCGGATCTCGAACTTGTATGTGGTCCCGTCGCCGGCCCCGGGCACGAACAGCTCCCACACCCCGGCGCCGCCGAGCGAGCGCAGCGGATGGCCGCGGCCGTCCCAGTGGTTGAAGTCGCCGATGACCCGCACCCCGCGCGCGTTCGGCGCCCACACCGCGAACGAGGTGCCGGTCACCTCCCCCAGCGTCCGCACGTGCGCGCCGAGCACCCGCCACAGCTCCTCGTGCCTGCCCTCGCCGATCAGGTGCAGGTCCATCTCCCCGAGGGTGGGCAGGTAGCGGTACGGGTCGTCGGTGACGGTTTCCGCGCCCGGGCTGCCGTCAGGCCCGGGGTAGGTGACCGCGATCCGGTAGCCGGGCACCTCGGCCATCGGCAGGGTGGCGGCGAACACCCCCTCGTGCAGGTGGGCGGCGGGGAACCGGCGGCCGTCGGCGAGGACCACCGTGACCGCCCGCGCCAGCGGTCGCAGCGTGCGCACGGTCACGCCGCCCGGGCCGGGATGGGCGCCGAGCACGGCATGTGGGTTGTGGCTGGCGCCCGCCACGATCAGATCGATCTCGGCCCGCAGGCCGTCGTCGAGCGCGGGCGGGGCAGCAGGCGCTGGGCCCGCCCGGCCCGCCCGGCGCGCCTGGCCCGCCCGGCCTGTCTGGCGCGCCTGGCCCGCCCGGCCTGTCTGGCCTGTCTGGCCTGCCTGGTCCTTCTGGCCCGGCTGGGCGGCCTTGCCAGGCCCGCCGGCGCCCGCCTGGTCAGGCATCGGCGATGGAGTCCAGCGGGATGGACAGCCACGAGGGCCGGTGCCTGGCCTCGTACATCACCTCATACACCGCCTTGTCGAGGGTAAGGGCGCGCAGCAGCACGGCGTGCTTGCCGGGGTCGGTGCCGCCCGCCTCGGCGTACCCGGCGCAGAACGCGGACTGGTTACGGCATACCCAGTCGCGGGCGGCCGCACGGGCGTGCCCGGGATCGGCCTGGCCGGGCAGCTGGTGCCGTGCCGCGTAGTCGAACGAGCGCAGCATGCCCGCCACGTCGCGCAGCGCGGGGGACCGGGCGCGCCGCTCGGCCAGCGGCACCGCGGGCTCGCCCTCGAAGTCCAGCAGCACCCACCCGGCCTGGGTGCGCACCACCTGGCCGAGGTGGTAGTCGCCGTGGATCCGCTGCACCGCCAGCGGCTCGCCGAGGCGGGCCAGCTCGGCGAACGCCGCACTCACCAGGGGCGCGTGCGGGGCCAGCTCGGGCACGGCGGCGACCGCGCTGTCCAGCCGGCCCTGCATCCGCGCGGCGAGCTCGCGGTGCGCGGCGGCGGGCAGCTCGTCGGTGCCGAACGTCTCCGCCAGCGCCCGGTGCACCTCGGCGGTGGCCTCGCCGAGCCGGTGCGCCTCGGCCGCGAAGTCCCCGCCGGCCTCGGCCGCGCAGGCGGCGTCGCTGGCGTAGAGGTCGCGCACGCTGGTCGCCGCGAGCAGCCAGCCGTCGGTCGCGGACCGCAGGTAGGCGGACAGGATGGCCAGCACGGTGGGGCTGCCGTCCAGGGTGGTCTGCACCCAGCCCAGCGGCGGTGCCACGTGCGGGGAGCCGGCCCGGGCCAGGGCACGCGGGACCTCCAGGTCAGGGTTGGGGCCCGGGTGTGGCCGCCGGAACACCTTGAGGATGGCGTCCTCGCCAAAGAGCAGGCTGGTGTTGCTCTGCTCGGCCGTGAGCACCAGGCTCTCCAGGCTGGTGTCGATGGCGGCATCCGGCTCGGCGGTGAAGCTCAGCGGCCCGATCGTCTCCTGGCCCGCCATCGCCCGCAGCAGCCGCTGGGTCAGCGGCGGGTCGTGCAGGGCGTCGTAGGCCGTCCATCCCTGGCCCTGCCCGCCCGCCGTCCCGGCCGGGCCGATCACCGCGTGCTCGAGCCGGTCCGGGATCGCCGTCCGCAGGCCGGCCAGCAGCTGGTAGCGGTCGGTGCCGCCGGCCTGGGAGACGGCGATGATCAGGTGGCGCAGCCCGGGATCGCCGTCCACCAGCGCCGTGTCCTCGACGATCACGAGGCTGTTGATGGGGGTGCCCTTGCCCGCGAACCAGCGCTGCCCGGGCAGCCAGCCCGTCAGCACGTCCTCGAATGTCATCTCGGATCTATCCTGTCGCGTCGGCTGTCAGCGTCTCCCGCGGAACACCTCTGCCCCGGGCGGCCGGTCTCACTCTCCCGGGCGGCCCCGGGCGCCCGGGCCGGTGGACGTCTGCCCTGCTCACCGTGGCAGGTCTCCCCGCGGCTCGGGCAGCTGGAACCAGTAGAACCCATGGCCGGGCAGCGTGAGCAGGTAGGGCAGCTCCCCGATCGGCGGGAAGGTGACGCCTCCCATGCATTCGACCGGGGTGATCCCCCGGAACCGCCGCAGGTCCAGCTCGACCGGCTGCGGGAAGCGGGACAGGTTGTTGACGCACAGGATCCGGTCGCCGGCGTCCGCCGCGTCGGGGCTGCCGTCCTCCGGGGGCTCCCGCACGAACGCCAGCACGCTGGGGTTGGAGGAGCCCAGCTCCTCGTACCCGCCGAGCCCGAACACCGGATGGCGCTTGCGGATCTCGATCATGCGCTTGGTCCAGTGCAGCAGCGAGCCGGGGTTGCGCTGCTGGGCCTCCACGTTGATCGCCTGGTAGCCGTAGATCGGGTCGGTGAGCGTCTGCAGGTACAGCCGCTGCGGGTCGGCGGTGGAGAAGCCGCCGTTGCGGTCGGGGGTCCACTGCATCGGCGTGCGGACCCCGTCCCGGTCACCGGCCCAGATGTTGTCGCCCATCCCGATCTCGTCGCCGTAGTACATCACCGGCGAGCCGGGCAGCGACAGCAGCAGGGCGGTGAACAGCTCCAGCTGGTTGCGGTCGTTGTCGAGCAGCGGGGCGAGCCGGCGCCGGATCCCGATGTTCGCCTTCATCCGGGGGTCCTTGGCGTACTCGGTGTACATGTAGTCGCGCTCGTCGTCGGTGACCATCTCCAGCGTGAGCTCGTCGTGGTTGCGCAGGAAGATGCCCCACTGGCAGGACGACGGGATGGTCGGGGTCTGGGCGAGGATCTCGGAGATGGGGTAGCGCTGCTCGCGCCGTACCGCCATGAAGATGCGCGGCATCAGCGGGAAGTGGAAGGCCATGTGGCACTCGTCGCCGCCAGCGGACGGCTCGCCGAAGTACTCCACCACGTCCGCGGGCCACTGGTTCGCCTCCGCAAGCAGCACCCGGTCCGGGTACAGCCGGTCCACCTCGGCCCGGACCCGCTTGAGGTACTCGTGGGTCTCCTTGAGGTTCTCGCAGTTGGTGCCCTCCCGCTCGTACAGGTAGGGCACCGCGTCCAGCCGGAACCCGTCGATGCCCAGGTCCAGCCAGAACCGCAGCACCTCCAGCATCGCGTCCTGGACCCGGGGGTTCTCGTAGTTCAGGTCGGGCTGGTGGGAGAAGAACCTGTGCCAGTAGTACTGGCCGCGGACCTGGTCGAAGGTCCAGTTGGAGTGCTCGGTGTCCACGAAGATGACCCGGGCGTCGGGGTAGCCGTGGTCGCCGTCGGACCAGACGTAGAAGTCGCCGTAGGGCCCGTCCGGGTTGGCGCGGGACTCCTGGAACCAGGGGTGGTCCTCGCTGGTGTGGTTCATCACCAGGTCGGCGACCACCCGGATGCCGCGCTCGTGAGCGTTGTCGACCAGCTCAATGAAATCCCCGATGTGCCCGAAGTCCGGCAGCACCCTGGTGAAGTCGGAGATGTCGTACCCGCCGTCGCGCAGCGGCGAGTCGTAGATGGGCAGCAGCCAGATGCAGTCGATGCCGAGCCACTGCAGGTAGTCGAGCCGGGAGATGAGCCCGCGCAGGTCGCCGGTGCCGTCGCCGTTGGAGTCGTGGAAACCGCGGACCAGCACCTCGTAGAAAACCGCGCGCTTGTACCACTGCGGGTCGCGCGGCGTGTCGAACGAGAACGGGTCAGGAATCGGCTCTCCCGGCGGCGGGGCGAATCCCGCTGGCTGCGCGGGCAGGGGAGATGGCGGCCCGGGCGGGCTCCGGTCAGGCTCAGTGGCCACGTGCTTCTCCTGCGGACGGGCGGTGCACCGTCAGGTGGCCACCTGCGGCGTCACGGTGAAGATATGGGCTGGCGCGATGGCCGGGTCGAGGCGCACGTAGTTCGCCTGCCCCCACTGGTAGGAGTTCCCGGACAGCTCGTCTGTGACAACGAACTGCGACCCGTAATCCATATCCAGCGCGGGCATATCGAGCCAGACCGTGGCCTCGCGTGGTGCATGCGGATCGAGGTTCACCACGACCAGGACCGTGTCGGCGTCCCGCTGGCTGCGTTTGGAGAAGCACATCATGTCCGGCTGGTCGACGTGATGGAAGCGTAGATTACGCAACCAGTGGGTCGCCGGGTGGGCTTTTCTGATCGCGTTGAGCCTGGTGATGAACGGCGCGATGCCGTCCGGCGGCTGCTCCGCCCGCGCCCAGTCGCGCGGCCGGTACTGGTACTTCTCCGAATCCAGGTATTCCTCGCTGCCCGGCCGGACGGGCGTGTTCTCGCACAGCTCGTAGCCCGAGTACATGCCCCAGGACGGGGACAGCATGGCGGCCAGCACCGCGCGCACCCGGAAGGCGGGCGGCCCGCCGTGCTGGAGATACTCGTGCAGGATGTCGGGGGTGTTGGTGAAGAAGTTGGGCCGCATGTACGCGGCGGCGGGGCCGGAAAGCTCGCGCAGGTAGTCGGTGAGCTCGGCGGCGTTGTTCCGCCAGGTGAAGTACGTGTAGGACTGGTGAAAGCCGATCTTGGCGAGGGTGTGCATCATGGCGGGACGGGTGAACGCCTCCGCGAGGAAGATCACATCCGGGTCGGTGCGGTCCACCTCCGCCAGCAGCCGCTCCCAGAACGGCAGCGGCTTGGTGTGGGGGTTGTCCACCCGGAAGATCCGGACCCCGTGATCCATCCAGTGCCGCAGCAGCCGCAGCGCCTCCGTGTAGAGGCCCTCGGGATCGACGTCGAAGGTGAGCGGGTAGATGTCCTGGTACCTCTTGGGCGGGTTCTCCGCGTAGGCGATCGCGCCGTCGGCCCGGTGGACGAACCAGTCCGGGTGCTGGGTCACCCAGGGGTGGTCCGGCGACGCCTGCAGCGCGAAGTCGAGCGCCACCTCGAGCCCGGCCTGGCGGGCCTGGCGGACGAAGGCGTCGAAGTCGGCCAGGGTGCCGAGCTCGGGGTGGACGGTGTCGTGACCGCCCTCGGCTGAGCCGATCGCCCACGGCGAGCCCGGGTCGCCGGGGCCGGCCGCCAGCGCGTTGTTCCGCCCCTTGCGGGCGGTCGTCCCGATCGGGTGGACCGGCGGCAGGTAGACCACGTCGAAGCCCATGGCCGCGATCTTCTCCAGCCGGCACGCGGCGCTGCGCAGGGTCCCGCCGGCCGGCTCGCGGCGCCCCATCGGGTCGGTGCGCACCCCCTCCGAGCGGGGGAAGAACTCATACCACGCCCCGTAGAGCGCGCGCTGCCTGTGCACCACCAGCGGGTAGCTCGCCGACCGGGTCACCAGCTCGCGCAGCGGGTAGGCGGTGAGGATCGCCGCGATGTCCTCGTCATCGGCGGCGGCCAGCCGGTCCCAGGGCGGGATCGCCGGGTCCCGCAGCCGGGCGGCGAGCGCCATCAGCGCCGAACGGGCGGCCCGCGCCGCCTGGGCGGCGCGGGCCGCGTCACCCCAGCGCGTGCCCGGCGGGGCCGCACGGCCGGGTGCGGCGCCCCTGACGGGCGCGGCAGGCCGGATGGCCCTGGCCGCCCGCTCGAACAGCAGCGCGCCCTCGGCCATCATGAGGCCGACGTCCAGCCCGCGCGGGACCTTGATGGCGGCGTCGTGGCGCCAGTGCGCGATCGGGTCCCCCCACGCCTCGACCTGGAACTGCCACCGGCCTTCGCAGCCCACCGTGACCGGCGCCCCGTACCGGTCGGTGCCGGGTGCGAGCTCGGTCATGCCGACCAGCGGCTGCCGCTCGCCGCCGGGGGTGCGCAGGACCACCGCGGTGCCGAGCATTTCGTGGCCTTCCCGGAAGACGGTGGCGCTGACCTCGAAGGTCTCGCCAGCCACCGCTTTGGCGGGGCGCCGCCCGCATTCCAGGACAGGCTGCACATCCAGGATGGGTATGCGTCCGATCACCTCTGAACGCTACCCACTTACCGGGCCGGCGTATCAGGCGGTACCCGGGTCCATCGCAGCCGGGTCCGCGGCAGCCGGGTTCGCAGCACCGGGCGGCGCACGTTAAGGTCACGGTGCGTGAGAGCCATCCGCTGTTTCACCATCCGGGCCACGCTGCCGGAGCCGCTCGCGGCGCTGCGCGTGCTGATGCTGAACCTCCGCTGGTCCTGGCACGCTGGCGCGCGGGAGCTGTTCGCCGCGATCGATCCGGCCGGCCGGGCGGAGGCCGGCCGTGACCCGATCGCCCTGCTCGGCGAGGTGCCGCCGGAGCACCTGGCCCAGCTCGCCGCCGACCGGGGATACCTGGGCCGCCTCGGCGAGATGGCCGAGGACCTGCAGGAGTACCTGACCGGGCCGCACTGGTACCAGCGGTGCGCGGATGAGCTCGCCAGCGCGCCAGCGGCGGTCGCGTACTTCTCGCCGGAGTACGGGATCGCCAGCGCCCTGCCCCAGTATTCCGGCGGGCTCGGCATCCTGGCCGGTGACCACCTCAAGGCCACCAGCGACCTGGGCGTGCCGCTGATCGGGGTGGGCCTGCTGTACCGGCACGGCTACTTCAGCCAGTCGCTGTCCGCGGAGGGCTGGCAGCTGGAACGCTACCCGGGGGCCGACCCGAACGGGCTGCCGCTGACGATGCTGCGCGACGAGGGCGGGGCCCCGATCCGGGTCAGCGTCACGCTGGCCGGGGGCCGGGTGCTGGCCGCGCACGTCTGGCTCGCCCAGGTGGGCCGGGTGCCGCTGCTGCTGCTCGACTCGTACGTGGAGGAGAACGAGCCCGCCCTGCGGGAGGTCACCGACCGGCTCTACGGCGGCGGGACCGAGCACCGGCTCCGGCAGGAACTGCTGCTCGGGATCGGCGGGGTGCGGGCGGTGCGGGCGTTCTGCGCGCTGGCCGGGCATCCGCAGCCGGAGGTCTTCCACACCAACGAGGGCCATGCGGGCTTCCTCGGCCTGGAGCGGATCCGCGAGTACGCGCAGGCGGGGCTCAGCTTCGACGAGGCGATCGAGGTGTGCCGGGCGGGCACGGTGTTCACCACCCATACCCCGGTGGCGGCCGGCATTGACCGCTTCCCCCGCACGCTGGTCGAGGAGCATTTCAGCGGGCCCGCCGCCGATCCCGCGCTGCCCTGCGACCGGGTTCTCGCGCTGGGCGCGGAGACCTATTCCGGCGGCGACCCGGCGGTGTTCAACATGGCCGTGATGGGGATGCGGCTGGCGCAGCGGGTGAACGGGGTGAGCCAGCTGCACGGGCGGGTGAGCCGGGCGATGTTCGCGGGCCTGTGGCCCGGGTTCGACCCGGACGAGGTGCCCATCTCCTCGATCACCAACGGGGTGCACGCCGCCACCTGGGTGGCGCCGGAGATCCTGGCGCTGGCGGCCGGCGACGGCGGTTCCTCCGGTACGGAACCGGCCGGGGACGGCGAGGCCTGGGAGCAGGTCGCGGCGACCGGACCGGCCCGGATCTGGGAGATCCGCCGCCTGCTGCGGCAGCGGCTGGTGGATCAGGCGCGGCAGCGGCTCCGCGCATCCTGGCGGCAGCGCGGCGCCTCCGACGCCGGGCTTGGCTGGACCCAGGAGGTTCTCGACCCCGGCGTGCTGACGATCGGCTTCGCCCGCCGGGTTCCTTCCTACAAGCGGCTGACCCTGATGCTGCACGACCAGGAGCGGCTGCGCTCGCTGCTGCTGCACCCGCAGCGCCCGGTCCAGATCGTGATCGCGGGCAAGGCCCACCCCGCGGACGAGAGTGGCAAGCAGCTCATCCAGCAGATGGTCCGGTTCGCCGACGAGGAGGCGGTGCGGCACCGGATCGTGTTCCTGCCCGACTACGACATGGAACTGGCGCATGCCCTGGTGCAGGGCTGCGATGTGTGGCTGAACAACCCGCTCCGGCCGCTGGAGGCGTGCGGCACCTCCGGGATGAAGTCGGCGCTGAACGGCGGGCTGAACCTGTCGATCAAGGACGGCTGGTGGGACGAGTGGTACGACGGCGAGAACGGCTGGCAGATCCCGTCGGCGGACGGGGTGGAGGACACCGAGCGCCGGGATGAGCTGGAGTCGGCCGCCCTGTATGACGTGATCGAGACCGCGGTGGCCCCGCTGTTCTACGACGCTGGCGGCGACGGGCTGCCGGGCCGGTGGCTGGAGATGGTCGCGCACACCTTCCGGACACTGGGACCGCTGGTGCAGGCGTCGCGGATGGTCCGCGACTATGTGACCGGCCTGTACGTGCCCGCGGCACAGGCGTCACGCCTGCTCGCCGGGGAGCGGGAGGGGCAGCCCTTCGCCGCCGCCCGCGAGCTCGCCGCCTGGAAGCACAAGCTGAGCACGGCCTGGGACGGCGTCCGCATCGAGCACGTGGAGGCGGAGGACGGCCAGCGCGGCCCAGGGGGCAGTCTCCAGGTCCGGGCGAGCGTCGCGCTGGGCAAGCTGTCTGCCGCGGACGTCGAGGTCGAGGTCGTCTGCGGCCGGGTAGGCGATGACGACGAGATCGCCGAGCCGGTGGTCAGCGGGATGTCGCTCGACGAGAGCGGCAGCGACGCGGGCATCGCCCGCTATGCGGGGCAGGCCGATCTCGGCAGGCCCGGGCCGTTCGGCTACACCGTCCGGGTGGTGCCCCGCCATCCGCTGCTGGCCAGCAGCGCGGAGATGGGGCTGGTGACCTTCCCCGAGGTGCCCGCCGGGATGACCAACGGCGATCTGCGCTGACCCGGGCCGGCCGGGCGGGCGGCCAATTGTGCTACCGCTCGGATGTGAACCGTTGCTGTGAGTGAGGCGTCTTCCTTAGGCCATGTCTCGTAGGTCTCCAGCCTGCTGCGCGTCCGCCGGACGGGCGTCTCGCCGCGTGTGCCTTGCGATCCCCACCCGCCTCCC
>Ga0335081_10002077_pt1 | contig 31596 bp, 34 predicted proteins | sample Lox_Sample_35_FD_206713 | JGI IMG/M metagenome (GOLD analysis project Ga0335081, IMG submission 206713) | Soil microbial communities from Loxahatchee National Wildlife Refuge, Florida, United States - Lox_Sample_3.5 | ecosystem: Environmental > Terrestrial > Soil > Wetlands | place: USA...
CGGAGCCTGGCGCGCCCGGACCTCGACGCTGCCCCCGTCCTTGGTGAACTTGATCGCGTTGCTCAGCAGGTTGTACAGGATCTGCTTGAGCTTGGCGCGGTCAGCACTGATCGGAGGCAGCAAGTCGGGCAGCTGGGTGTGGAGCTGCAATCGTTTGGTGATGGCCAGCGGCTCGACGATCCGGAGCACCTCCCGGATGGCGGCTGCGGGCTCGAAGCGGCTGACGTCGAGCGCGAGGCGCCCGGCTTCGATCTTGGCGAGGTCCAGAATGTCATTGACGAGATCGAGGAGATGCTGCCCGCTGTTGTGGATGTTCCGGACATAGCGTCGCTGCCGGTCGCTTAGCGGGCCCGAGGTGAGATCCTCGAGCAGCTCCGAGAAGCCGAGAATGGCGTTGAGCGGGGTCCGGAGCTCATGGCTCATGTTGGCCAGGAATTGCGACTTGGCCCGACTGGCCGCCTCCGCCATTTCCCGGCCGCGGCCCTCGGCCTCAGCTCGACGGCGCTCAGTAATGTCCGAGTATACGATTACCGCCCCGTTCACTTCGCCCGCGCCATCGTGCAAGGGCGCGTAGGAAAGACTCACCGCGATCAGCGAGCCGTCCTTCCGCTGGCGGTAGGTCTGGTAGTCCGCGACGACCGCGCCGTTCATGGCTTGGCGACGGAGTTCATGCGCTTCGTCGTCCCGGTCGGCTGGCACGTTGGGCAAAGGCCCACCCACCACCTCCGATGCGCTCCAACCGAACATCCGCTCGGCGCTACCGGACCAACTCGTGACCTGGTAGTCGGTGTCGATGCTTACGATGGCCTGGGGCGATGCCTCGACCAGCGCCCGTAGCTCGTCGTGTGCGCGCCGCAAGGCAGCCTCGGCCAGCTTCCGCTCGGTGACGTTCCAAGCCAAGACAAGGCGGGCCGCATGGCCGTCAAACTCGAGGGAGTGGCTGAGGATCTCCACATCAATCAGGCTGCCGTCCTTGCGCCGGTGGTGCCACCCACCGGAGAGTGTGATATCGGCAGGAGCGCGCTCGAGGCTGGCCGCCAGGGCCGGGAGCTCTTCGGCAGGTCGGATGTCCCTAAGCGTCATGCCCAGGAACTCGTGCCGGGAATACCCGTATTCCTTCACGGCCGCATCGTTGACGGTGAGGAACGCGAGTGTCTTCGTGTCATAGACCCACATCGGGTGCGGATTGCTATCAAAGAGAAGCCGATAGCGCTCTTCCGATGCGCGAAGCGCACTCTCCAGCAGGTGGCGCTCCGTGATGTCGAATGCGGCTCCAGTCAGCCCTACAACCTGCCCGGCGTCGTCCCGGACCGGCTCCAGCGTCATATCATACGTGGCGAGCTTGCCATCGAACTTCACCTGCAGTTCCTGTCGGATGCCTCGGCCGGTCTCGAGTACCTGGCGCTTCATCGCCATCGCATGACCCGCCGCATCTGGCGGAAGGAAATCCGCATCGGTGTGACCGATGATCTGGCCGGCCCTCAGACCGTGCCGCGGATTCATCACCCAGGTGAATCGGAGATCAGCATCGTTACTGAACAGCACGAGGGGGAGGTGTTTGACAGCGGTGCGGAGCCGGCTCTCGCGTACGTGAATCTCTGCGTGCGCCCGCACGAGCTCCTGGTGCTGTCGACGGCGCTCCCCGTCAGTAGCCTCCAACTCCTCGATCGAGGTGCGCAGCTCTTCCTCGGTGGCCTGGAGAAGTTCAACGGTGTGCTGGAGCTCGTCGGTGCGCTCTCGAACGCGGTCTTCGAGGCTGAGGTGGAGCTGGCGCAGCTCCTCGTTCGCCACCTGCAACTGCCGCCCTCGCGCGATGATCTCGCGTTCCATGTCCTCTATGCGGGCCTGGGGCATCGCGGCAGCCGCATCCTGACTGCGCTGGCCTGCCTGCAGCCGCACGTACTCCGTCACGTCTTCCACCCGATGAATGATGTATGCGACCTTTCCATCCGGGTCCAGGACGGGTGAATTCACGGGGCTCCAGTACCGTTCCTCGAATGCGCCGCCTTCGCTGGCGGGGCGCCGGACATCGTACTTCTGCACCGCCATGGCATCCGTACGGCCGTGCCGGAGAACCCTCTCGAGCGAGGCTCGTAGATTCGTCGTTCCGGTTGCTCCCGCCTCCTGGGGGTTGTCCGGGAAGACGTCGAACAGGGCTTGGCCAAGAATGTCCTCGCGACGAGTCATGGTCGCGCGAAGGTAGGCGTCGCTGACAGCCGCGATTGTGAGATCGGGGGTCAGCACGAGAAAATGTCCCGGGGCAGCCTCGAACAGCGCCTGGAAATCCGGCGGGCGGGGGCGGAGACGGCGACCGCCGGTGCGGCGAGCCATCAGCCGAGTCCCAGCTCCGGTGTGCCGACGTTGGGTTCCGCAGCGTGCCTGCGGAGCGGGAGCTTCAGGAATGCCTCGGCAAGCGCGGGGTCGAAGTGGCGTCCCTTGAGTGAGTCTATCTCGGTCATGACCTGGTCGAGCGGCCAAGCGGGGCGATACGGTCGCACATGGGTCAGCGCGTCGAAGAAGTCCGCCAGGGCGACGATCCGTGCCTCGAGGGGGATCGCCTCGCCGGCCAGCCTGTCGGGGTAGCCGCCACCGTCCCAACGTTCGTGGTGACTTCGAGCGATGCGCTCGGCGAGCTGAATCAGCGCCGTCTGCCCGCCTGCAAGAATCTGCGCCCCGATCGTGGTATGAGTTCGCATGACTGCGAACTCGTCCTGTGTCAGGCGGCCCGGTTTGAGGAGCACCTGATCGGGGATGCCGATCTTGCCCACGTCGTGCAGGGGAGCCGCCCGGCGGATGAGGGCGGCGGTATCCGGCGCGAGGCCGGTGGCGAGGGCAAGGGTCTCGGCGAGGGTAGCGACCCGCTGGGTGTGGCGCCCCGTATCATCGTCCCGAAACTCCGCCGCGCTGGCCAGACGCTCCAACACTTCGAGCTGGGACTCGTCGAATTGCCGAGTGCGCGCCAGCACCATCCCTTCCAACTGACGATTGTGGTCCTTGAGGGCCAGGTGGAGGAACCGGGTTTCGAGCAGGTTGGCCAGGCGGAGCAGCACCTCCATTGCATCGAACGGCTTGACCAGGAAGTCCCGGGCTCCTTCGCTGAGCGCCTGCTGGCGCACTTCGGTCCGGCTGTCGCCGGTCAGCATGATGACGGGGAGGTGGCGGTCGGCCTCCAGCTCGGGGCGGAGCAGCTCCAGGACCCCAAAGCCATCCAGCCCGGGCATGTGCAGGTCCAGCATGATGACGTCGGGTCGGAACTCCTGGAAGAGCCGGCCGGCGTGACGAGGGTCGGTCGTGCTCTGGACCGCGCCATAACCCGCGTTCTGCAGGATGGCCTCCAGCAGCTCCAGGTTGAGGGGCTCGTCGTCGATGACGAGAATGCGCGCCTCCGGGAAGCGAGCAGCCGCCGTCCGACGTCCCGCATTGACGGGCGCTGGTCCCGATGGAGCGGCTCGCTCCATCTGGTGCTTCCCGCCGGATGGTGGCACTGGGCCTTGCAACCCCCGCGTCCGGAGTATCACAACGCACTCCAATCCCAGCTGCGGCTGCGCCGAGCCGGAGGCAGCACGTTCAGTACTGCAGCGCCGGTCAGGGAGTGCCGGGCTCCCCGCCATTCTAGCATATCACGGGCCAGAGTCGGTATCAGCGTTTTCTGACAAGTACAGCGATGGCCCGGTCGGGGGCCGAGGCAGGCGGAAACGGGCGGGTCAGATGTGGGTCAGATGATGAGCTGCTGGTCGATCGCGACTCGTACCAAGTCGGCATTGGTTTCCATGCCGAGTTTCTGCAGCACCCGGAGCCGGTAGGTGCTTACGGTCTTGGGGCTCAGGCAGAGTTCCCCCGCGATCTCCGTGATCCCCTTGCCTTCTGCGAGCAGGATCAACACCTGGAATTCGCGCGCCGAAAGCTCCCTGATGCGCGAGCCATCGGGGCGGTCCAGGGAACGGTCCGTGGGCACGGGAGCGGGCTGGCCGCTGACGTAGCCGCCGCCGACAAACACCCGCCGGAGGGCCTGGGACAGTTCTTCCACCGACTGGCGCTTGCTCAGGTAACCGCGCGCCCCGGCTTGCAGGGCGCGCTCGGCATAGTGGGTCTCAGGATACATGCTCACCACCAGGATCTTGACGTCGGGATGGCTGGTCCGCAGGCGGTTCATCAGTTCCAGGAACCCGGGTCCCGGCATCGAGATGTCGAGCAGCAGGACGTCCACCGCGACACTCTCGAGCGCCTTCAACAGGCTCAGACCATCGGGGGCTTCCCCGACAACCTCGAGGCCGGGGTCATCCTGGATGATCCGGTGGAGGCCCTCCCGCACCAGCGGGTGGTCATCGGCGAGAAACACGCGGATCACATGACCATCCGATCTCGCTCTTCCGTCATGCCGAGCGGCAGATGGAGAAGCAGACGGGTTCCCCCGCCCGGAACGCTGTCAACGCTGCAGGTGCCGCCCAGGGCCCGGGCGCGCTCTCGCATGCCCAGCAGGCCAAGAGAGCCAGAGTGATCGGACGCGCCGCCGTCAAAACCGACGCCATTGTCCCGCACCTCGAGCTGTGCGGTCCCGTCCTTCAGGGTAAGGCGGACGTAGACGCGCTCGGCCCTCGCGTGCCGCACCACGTTGGTGAGCGATTCCTGCAGCACCCGGAAGATAGCGGTGCTCTGTTCGGGTGAGAGCGCCCCCAGCTCCTCGGGGAGCTGACACTCATAGTCGAGTCCAGCGCGGGCCGCGACCTCCCGGACCTCCCATTGAATGGCGGCCGCGAGGTCGAGATCGTCCAGGATCGAAGGCCGAAGGTCGGCGGAGAGGCGCTGGACGGAGTCGATCGTCTCGTCGATCAGCTCGAGCAGCTTGCGGCCCTCGCCGCCGGAGCGGCCGAGCCGCTGCAGGAGGAGCGCCGCCTCCATCCGAAGCGCGGTGAGCGCCTGGCCCAAGACGTCGTGGATCTCCCGCGCGATCCGCCTGCGTTCCTTTTCCCGGGTGACCTGCAACTGATGCGCGAGATCCCGCAGTTGGGCCTCGGAAGCCGCGAGATCACGCACCGCCCGCTCCCGCTCCTCGGTCGCACGGACCTCGGCGATGGCGACGGCCAGATACTCGCCAACCTCCCGAACCATGTCCCGCTCATGGCTGGTCCACTCGCGCTCCACCGCGCTTGAGATGGCCAGGACCCCGATGAGCCGATCATTGAGGCCCAGGGGCATGGTCAGGACCGTCGCGGACCCGAGCCGCTGGCCCTGGAGCACCGGGATGATGTTCGGGTCCTCGTCGGGATAGGCGATGACAATGGGTCCCCTATTGAGGAGGGCCGTGAGATAGGCATGGCTTCGCGAGAGGTCCACTTCATTGCCCTGGACGCTCGCCACGTGAGGCGGATGAACGCAATCGACCACCCTGAGACGCATCGCCTCGTCAACAGTGGAATAGCTGAGCCGGCAGTCCGGGAAGCAGGCATGCAGCTGCCGGAGCACATAGCTGGCCACTTCGGGGAGCGAGGCTGGCATCCGGATCCCCGTGGCGATGCTGTTGAGCAACCTCAGTCGGTGCTCCCGCAGGTAGAGCTGGCGCTCCGCCTCCCGCTGACCGGTCACGTCGCGGACGGCGCCGATCACGTAGACGGGCACACCCTCCATATTGCGCGTGATCTGGGTCTGAGTATGGATTTCCCGGACACAGCCATTCGGTCGTCGGATCCGGAATTCGAGCGCGAACGGCTCGGGGGTCCGGAGAGCGAGGGCAAAGGCATCGGCGACCCGGTCGTGATCGTCCGGGTGGAGGCACTCCAGGAGGCGGGCCGAGGGAAGCGGGCCCTGCTCGCCTTCGAGACCGAGGAGTCGCTTGGTCTCGGTGGAGAGGATGAGCACGCCGGAGATCAGGTCCAGTTCCCAGCTTCCTACCTGTGCCACGGTCTGGGCGGCCGCGAGTGCGGCCTCAGAGCGTTGGAGCCGGAGCTCGGCCTTGCGGCGCTCGGTGATGTCCGAGACGGCCCCAATCATACGCACGGCCTTGCCGTCCTGGTCCCGATCGATGTAGCCGCGATCCGCCACGTGGCAGTACCCGCCATCGGCGCGACGGAACCGGTACAGTCCCGTCCAGACCTCGACTTTGGAGCCGAGGGCATGGTCGAGGCTTGCCAGAATGCGATCGCGGTCCTCCGGATGCACCCGGTCCACCCACCAGGTCGCCGTGAACTCCGGTTCCTCGTAGCCCAGCAGCCGGCCTAGGCCTTCACTCCACGACCAGCGATCGGCTGCAATGTCCCATTCGTAGGCTGCTTCGCTGGTGGCGCGGGAGAGCAGTCGGTACCGCGTCTCGCTTGCGGCCAGCGCCGCCTCCGCGCGCCGAGCCTCGGTGATGTCAACGTGCGTGATGATCGCCCCGCCCAGGTCCGGGAGCGGAGTCACGATCATGCGGTACCATCCGGCCGGTGAAAGGTCCCCCTCGGGGCGTAGCTGCTCGAATTGGGGGCGTTCCCCCTTGAGGACCCCGCGGATCCCGGCCGCGATGACGCGAGCGGTCTCGGCCCCCGGCCCGGTGACCGCGTCCCAGAATGCCAGGTAATTCCGTCCAGCGGCCTCTTCGGTCCGAGGCAGGTCGGGCAAGGCAAGGTGCCGGGGCTCATTGGCCGTGATGACCAGGCCTTCACGGTCGATGAGGAGAACGCTGACCGGCAGTCTCTCCAGCAGAACGAGTCGGAGCTGGCCGGCCTGGGCGGTGCGCTCCTCCGCCCGCCGCTGGCCGAGGAACTGGCCGAGCCGCTGGGTGAGGTCCTCCAGCATCTGCAGGTCCTGGCTCAGCCCGTGGCAGGACGCTCCACAGACAACGAGGACTCCGAGGAGCTCGCCCGAGCCGAGTCGTACCGGGAGCCCGACCGCACCAGCCGTAAGCGCGCCGGGACTGGCAGGCCCGCTCAGGCTGGAGGAGACCAGGATCACTTCGCCCCGCTCGCGGACCGCTTCGGCCAGGGCGAGCTCTTCGTCAGGCCGCGCCGTCACCCCATCCTGAGCGCTCCACCGGTCGAACAGGCGAAGGGACTCCGTCTCGGTTGGCGTCCACAGGCCGCAAACCGCGCAGTCGAGACTCGTCCCCAGGAGTGTGAGGAGCTTTGCGATCGTGACGTCCGTGCCGGGGGGCTGCGCGAAGAGTTCTGTCGCGGCGGCAAGGAGCCGGCGTCGGGCTTCTTCCCGGCGGCGGTCATCGAGGTCGAAGCTGCAGATCATGAGCCCGGAGACCCGCCCGCCCGGAAAGGCGCGATGTGTGCCTCGGTGCAGAAACCAGCGATGGCCGCTGCCGCAGGAGATGCGGCTCTCGCACTCGAAGGGTTCTCCAGAGCGGAGCGCCCGGAGGAGGCTCTGTAGGTGACGCTCCCGATCTCCGGGATGGAGCGCCTCGAGCCAGCCGCGTCTGAGCAGCGCCTCAGGATCACGGCCGGTGAGCGCCGACCAGCTCCGGTTGACATAGACCGCGCGTCCGTCGGCTTCGACCAGCGCGATGAGATGTGACGCGGACTCCGCCATTGCGCGGAAGCGCCGCTCGCTTTCGGCGAGCGCCTCGAGCATCAGGCGCTGCGGGGTCACGTCGGCGAAGGTGGCGACCACGCCTTCGCCTCCGGGAAGCGAGGGGAGCACACAGCGGCGGCAGCTCAGCTCGAGCCAACGATCGTCCTGCCGGTGGAGCACGAGGCGGAGCGGCAGGCGCGACACGCCAGGTCCGCCGTTGAGGCTGGCCTCGATGGGATGGGTGCCGGGCAGAAAGCGCGATCCATCCTCGCGTCGTCCCGCGTCCAGGATAGTCGCTGCTCCCCGCATCTGGAGCTCGCCTGATGCCAGGTCCAGGAGGGATTCCAGCGTGGCGTTGGCCCAGACCAGCTTGCCGGACAAGTCGAAGAGGGCCGTGCCGTAGTCCAGCCCGTCGATGACGAGCTGCAGGGTATCAATCCGTCCGAGGGTGTCGGAGCGCTCCTCTGCCCCGGCCGCTCGGATCGTCGTCGAGTTCGTCAAGCTCACACCCGCCGGTCGCGGTGTCGGGGCGGACGCATTTCCGATTGAGTCCAAATGATATTGCCGCCATCCCCGACAAGAAAGCAGGGAATACGATGGGCGCGGGCGCGTAGGCAAAATCCTACGCGATCCGCGCGGAAGCGGCTGCCGTGTAATGCGGATGGCCCCGTCAGGTGGAGCCGGTCGTCCGCCCGGGAAGCAGGATTAGGCGCAGTGCATCGATTACGAGACGCGGGTCGCCGGATTTCGAAAGCAGAGGCACGTCACGTGCCTCGATGGAACGATGGACCGCCGGATTGCCCGCGGCGCCAGTCAGAAAGATCACGCGGCCGGCGAGCCGTGGATGAGCCTGGATGATGAGGTCGTATAGTGTGACGCCGTCAACCGCGGGGAGCTGGACGTCGCTTACGATGGCGTCGGTGTCCGGCCGATCGGTCAGCGCGGCAAGCGCCTCCTGGCCGGAGGCCGCCTCGAGAACCTCGAGGCCGCCGTGCGCCAGGGTGGCACGCAGCGCCGACCGCAAGTCGGCATCATCATCGATAAGCAGAACCGTCGGCATGCGGCAGCGCTCGAGTCGGTGTCACCAAGCGTTCTAAGTTCAGGGAGTCACGCCCTTCCGCCCGGTCATCCATTGCGCATAGCGGGTCGCGACGCGGTACAGCCCGCTACGGGTGGTGATAGCAAGCGCCCGGCGGATGCTGGCCCGGTGGTATTCGATGGCCTTGGGCGTGACCTCGAGCAGGGATGCCATGTCCTGATTGGTGAGGCCCTGGCCCACCAGCAGGAGGACCTGGCGCTGCCGCTCGGTGAGATGCGGGAGCATCGCGAGTTCGCCGTCTGGAGCGGGGGGTGGCGCCTGCTGTCTGGACGGCGACGCGTCTCCCGTAACGCGGAGATCGGACCTGATGTAGCGGCGGCCGGCCAGCACATCTCTTAGGGCATGTCGGAGCTCGGTCGCGCGGGCGGTTTTCAGGAGATAGCCGTCCGCGCCGGCGCGGACGGCCTCGTCGATGTAGACCTGGTCCGCGTGCATGGTCACGACCACGACGCGGGGCGGCTCGGCGAGCTTCTTGAGGAGGCGGGTGAGCACCAGTCCGTTGGGTCCGGGCAACGATAGGTCCAGCAGCACGAGGTCCGGCTGATGACGCAGGGTGGCGGCGAGCACGTCGTTGCCGTCGTGGACCATCGCCACGACGGAGAACGCCGGCTCCAGCATTGCCTTGAGGCCGTTGCACACCAGAGGGTGGTCGTCGGCGAGAAGGACGGTGGGGCGGCGGGTCACCGGTCTCTCCCCGGCGCAATCGGTACCCAGGCCCGGACCACCGTACCCTGCCGGGGTGCGGATGCCACGCTGAGCCCGCCGCCGGCCAACCGGAGGCGCTCGCGCATGCTGATCAAGCCGAGGCCATCCGAGGTGGCCGCCGCCTCGGGGAGGAAGCCACTGCCGTTGTCGGAGATCTCGAGGGTGGTCCGCGCATCGTTCTGGCTGAGCCGCAGCCGCAGCCGGGTCGCGTCGGCGTGCTTCTGAACGTTCCGCAGCGCCTCCTGTGCCACCCGGTAGATGGTGAGCGCTTGCAGGGGATCGGGCTCGCTCGCCAGGTCGACGACGTCCACCTCGATCTCGAGCCCGCCACCGGTCGCCGTCTCCTGCACCAGTCCCTGCAGCGCGGCGCCTAGCCCGAGATGGTCGAGGGCCGAGGGATGCATCCGATGCGCGAGGCGCCGGACCGTCTCGGCCAGATTCCGAAGCCCGTCTCCCGCAGTCTTAGGGCTTACCCGAAGGGCGCGGTCGGCGCCTACCCGGTGGAGCGCTTCGTAGATCAGATCTACCTGCTGGCTGAGCACGGCGATCTGCTGGCTCACGTCGTCGTGCAGCTCGCGGGCCACCCTGGCGCGCTCCGCCTCGAGCGCCGCCACCTGCCGGGCGGCGTAATCGCGGGTTGCCGCCGTGATCTTCCGTTGTGCGACGATTACGGCGGCCCCGGCCGTGACCACCAGAATGACGGCGACGATCGCGGTGGCGACATAAAAGGCCCAGAGTTCTGCGGGCTCGGCGGGCATCGCATCCCTAGGAAGTAGAGCAGGTTCGCCAGGATCTGGAACCCGGACCGGACGGCGAATACCGAGATTGCCGTATCGGGCGAGTGCCCCAACAGGTAACCGCTCAGCGGACTCAACAAGGCGAACGTTGCAAAGTACAGCATGACGCCGCCACCAATCCAGAACCAGGGCTGCTCCGTCCCATAGCCGTTGTCGTCCATGGAGCGACGCACCACGGTGTAGCACGCGACGGCCAGGCAGAGCACCGCCTGGATGGACTCCGTGCCGATGCTGAAGCCGTTGAGCGGCTCCCACCCGAAGCCCCATGGGAGCCAGAAGGCCAGCATCACCGGTGCACCGTAGTAGAGCGTGGCCCGGGCCAGGCCATCGACCTGCCAGTAGGAGAAGGCCCTGATAATCAACGCGGTCTCGACCGGTATGGCCAGATGGGACAGCCAGAGGTTCTCGATCCTGGCCCGTCCCAGGGCGAAGCAGGCTACCTCTATCGCGAGCTCCAGCGCGAGATAGAGGGTGAATGCTTTCCGCGCATGGGAGAAATGGCCCCAGCGGCGCCACGACTGCCAGAGCGGAAGCAGCAGGGTGAGCGTCGCCAGCGACGCGAGGGCGTAGAGCCACCAGGACAGGCCCACTAAGTCGCGCCCAGGATCGAAGTGGTCCCACACATGGGCGGGCAGGGCCACCCGATTTCCGCCACGAGGCCGGAGCCCATGGCCGAGACCAGGTCGTTGCCGGTTGCGTCCGTGCCCACGATCACCAGGTTCTCCGTCCCATCATCCTTGAGGCCGCGGTAGATCCGGATGCCGGCACACGACGCTTGGCCAAGCAGGGAATCGAAGGCGCTCCGGTCGAATAGCCAGCCTCGGACGGACCTCGGGTTGGCTCCGCGAAACCGGGCGGTCATCGTGGCGCCGTCGGTGGCGGAGATGAGATGATTGATAGCCTGCGGGTTGGTGAGGCCGCCTGGTCCTGGGCCGGTCATGAGTCCCTCGTGGTGGACGTAGCTGTTGGGTGGTGAGCGCTGCTGCTGGTAGGAAGAAATCTTCTGCGCTGCCCGCGATCCGGCCACTAGGGGGAACCCTAGGGGGTGGGAGGGCGAATGGGGCCCGATCCTGCGACGTGCCACCTCCTGCGCCATGCCAACGGAACACGTGACGTGGGAGCGGCTGAACCGGATCGAACTCCAGTCGGCTCAAGCTTCGGGTCTACACGCCGGATAGCCCCCACGAACAACATCGGCTCATCGCGCCCGACCGGTCATACGATCGGCCTCAGGGCGAGCCGGCCGTAGGCGAGGAACGCCATGAGGAGGCCGAGCACCGCGCTCATGATGATGGGCGCGACCTCGTGGTACTTGATGTGCACGCCGACAAATACGAGGCTCTCGACGGCCAGGACCGTCGCGGCGACCACAGTGAGCCCCGGCTGCCAATGGAGGCCGGCAGGGACGATCAGCCCGACCGTGCAGACCAGCTCGAGGATGCCGAGGGCCCTCCAGACGTCTCGCGGCAGCGCTCCAAAGGATGGGACATCGGCGCTCACCTTATCGAACATGAAGACCTTCATGACGCCGGATGCTCCGTAGAGGAGGGCGGCGAGGGCTTGCAGGACCCACAACACGACATTCATTGCGTCTCTCCCTTCGGCGGTCGAAGGACGGTCGGGCCCATCCAAGTGGGCAGACCCGGGCGCGGACTCGGCGGCAGAGCCGAGCTCGGCGCAGCTCCAACCCCTGGTCAGGTGACCGCGTTGTCGCAGCAGCCGTCGGCGCAGACGGTCCGGCCGCGCACGGCTTCGATGCCTTCGTGTGCAATCAGCGGAATCATCCCGAGCGCGGCAACCGGGTCGGCCCACCACCAGCCAAGGAGAGCGTGCAGTAAGAGACCAGCCAGCAGGATGAGGGACAGGTGCCAACAGATGTCCGTCTGTCGCGCCTCGGCTGTGAGAGCGCCGCTTCCCAGCTGGGCCGCTACTCTGCGCTTCGCGCGCGCGAGAAGGGGCATGACGATTAGCGACCCGACCGCGACGACGATGCCGAGAGGCGATGCCGCCGGGCGCCTGCCGGTCATCAGCGTGTGAGCCGCTTGCATCGCTATGTAGGCCGCGAGTACGAGAAAGCACACGCCGACAATCCGGAGCGCCCGCCGCTCGGAGCGGGCTCGCCGTTCAGGCGAAGCGTCCGCGTGCAAGCGCCAGAGACCGGCGCCGCTGGAGGTTACTTCGATGACGCTGTCGAACCCGAACCCGGTCAGGGCCACAGAACCAGCGACGAGGCCCGCAAGCAAGCTGAGCACGGCCTCGAGGCTGTTATAGGCGATCGTTGCCCAAGTCAGCCGCCGACCGCGGCGCACGATGGCCTCGCGGGCTTCCCTGCGTGACTCCATCATGGGGCGAAAGATACGGGGGACTTGATCGGTCAGCATGTCAGGACGAGGACCCACCCTGCCACGACTGGCCCACCCACGGCGCGCTGGCTCCGTTCGCCACTTCCTTGTCGCGCGCGTACACGAAGGTAGATTTGCGCCTCGGAGGTAGCGACTGGATGGCCGACCTGACGATGACCCACCATGGCGCTCTGATCCTGGCCTACCCGGACAGAGACGGCACAACCAGCCCGCTTGAGGAGCCCGTACTGTCGGCAGCCTACCTGTCAGCGAGGCAGCGGGCGCCGAAGCTCCACGCCATATCCAACCTCATCGAGGCCGCCCGAGCGGCCGGAGTGGCCCTCGCATGACAGCGCCCAAGACACGCCGTCCGCTCCTCGGTGCGGGGTGGGTGATATTTCTTCTGATCGTCGCGCTGGCCGTGTTCGGGTTCGTGCTCTGGCGTCGCTCCCGCCAGTAAGATCCAGTCCGACTGCATTTAGCGCCTCATTCTCGCGCGGTGGGGCCCTTGAGTGGTGAGTTCATCCGGCACCATCGGCACCCATCTCCCCAGTCGGCCACCCTGCGACAGTTCCCGGGCCCACCGGCCCTGCCTCACAGTGTCGTGCGATCACCGGTTCCGCCCCCCATCACACGCCAGGTCAATCACCACCGTGCTCGCCAGGATCAGCACCGGGTCCTCCCCGTCAGCGACATCCACCCCGTACGAATCGGCGATGGTGAACCACGCCTTCGACACCGACGCCACCTCGCGCCCCGCGCGGGTGAAGCTGTATTCGTGATTCAACAGATCCCCCTCGGCCGTCAGGTCGGCCGAGCCGGGCTCATCAACCGTGAAGACACAGTGGAGAAAGGTGAAAAGGTGCTTCTTGATGACGGCGACGAGCTGGCCGGCATGGGTGAGTTCATAGGTAGGTCCCCACGCCAGGAGTTTCTGCCGGATATACGCCAGCTCGTTTCCCTGCATGTCCTGGAACGAGAGCTGGTTGCCGAGGGCAAAGGCCTTCCCGTCAACGAAGTAGGCATCCTCGCCGTTCGCGTTAGTGATGGTGAAGTCGTTGCCCCATGAGAAGAGCTTCTGCTTCATCTGATAGCGCATAGGGGACTCAGGCTGTCGGTGGTTGCTCCGCGGTGTATCCCTGCCAAGCCGCAGAGTGATGGCGGATTCCGGGCAATGCAGATACCCTCATAGGAGGCACTCACAAACCCTGGAGGAGTCGATGACGGGCCCCGAAGCGCCGAGCGCCGCAGCCGCTGCGGAAATCCCTCGGCAAGCGCCGCCCAGTCCGTGGCGGAGGGCCGCGCTCCGCGCTCTCCTTCACTGTGGGTTCCTGGTGATCTCCCTGGCGTGCCTCGCCGCCTACGAGCACTTCAAGGTCGAGAACAGCCAATCGACGTCACTCGCCTTTCTCGTCACCGGTGCCGGGTTCGGATTTGCGCCGCTCCGCGACCTGATTCGCATCGCGGGAAAGGTCGAAGGCAAAGCGCTCCACCTGGTCCACGTGCTGGGTGGCTTGGGCCTTCTGGCGCTGCCGGTGACCGGCGTCGTCTCAGGGGCGCCGGTCCTCACGCATGCCGCCATGGCGCCCTTCGCCATCATGGGGGCGGCGCAGGCGATCATGCACCAGAACCATCCGCGCAATGCCCAGCAGGCGGCCGCCCTGCAGCGCTTCGCGTCGAGTCTGCCGGAAGTGACCCAGTTCACGAGTTCGAAGGACCTGGCCTCGCCCGAGAACGCCGCCCGAGCGGTGGCGGTCCTCACGGATATCATCGGAAAGGCACAGGCCCTGGGCGAGACCGAGCTGCAGGAGGACCCCGGCTTCCAGGGGGCGCTGAAACAGGTCTCGACCCGCTTCGGGGCCAACCTGGGGCTGGACGCGGTGGATGTAGTGCTCAACAGGCTGGCGTCGAATCCCGCTACGGCCGGCGCCGTGCCGCAACTCCGGAAGGAGCTGGATTCCGCCCGTCAGGAATTCGGCAGGAAATCCGCGCCCTGAAGTCACGACCCCTGGCCGCGAGCCCAGGGTGAGTGGTCAGTGCCCAGCCGCAATCGGGATCGTCACCCGGGTCTTCTCCCATTCGAGCAGGAGATTCGTCGCCCCACTCGCACCGGGTTCGGCGCGGAAGGTGAGTGTCTCAACCGGACTCGCAAGCGCCGAACTTGCCACCTCGCCGCGTCCTACCTCCTGAGCCTTGACCGCGGCGGTGTATTGCGATTCGTGGCCCCACTGGGTGATCGACCGGTTGACGATCACCTGCCAGGTCTTGGGCCCCGGAACCGTATATAAGGAATAGGTTCCCGCCGGCACCGCTACACCGGCTATGACCAGGGCGCCCGTGGAGTGAATCATCGTCGGTTCGTTGGCGCCGGTGCGCCAGAGCCGCCCGAAGGGGACGGCGTCTCCTCCGATCATCGTTCGACCGCGGGAGGACGGGCGGCCATAGCAGAGCTTGACGCTCACGTTCCCCACCTTGAAGGACAGCGAATCGAGCGGGCTCTGCCGCGTGGCCAGCGGCAGGGCGTTGGTTCGCATCGTGATGCAGGCGAGGTCCGACTGAATCGCGACGCTCGGCGCGGAAGCCGACAGGACGGCGAGCAGGGTGAAAAGCATCACAAACCTCGAGTCAGTGACAGAGCGCCGCGCGGGCCGCGAACGCGGCCTCGAGGGCCAGCTCGGGCGTTTCCGCGAGCGCGTTGATGTGCCCCATCTTGCGGCCGGGGCGGGGCTCCGTCTTGCCGTAGAGATGGAGATGAATCCTCGGGTCGGCGAGGGCCCGGTCCCAGCGCGGCTCGCCGTTCTGCCACAGCTCGCCGAGCAGGTTCACCATGGCGACGGGGCTGAGCAGGCGGGTGTCGCCCAGGGGGAGATCGGCGAGTGCCCGGAGCTGCTGCTCGAACTGGTCGGTGGCACAGGCATCGAGGGTGTAGTGCCCGCTGTTGTGCGGCCGTGGGGCAATCTCATTCACGAGCAGCTGTCCTCCCTCCACTACGAAGAACTCCACCGCCATCGTCCCGACGTACTGCATCCCCTGGGCGAGTCGCGCCGCGGCATCCCGAGCCCGAGCCGCCAGCGCCTCGTCAATACGCGCCGGCACGATGGAGGTGTCGAGAATGCCGTTCACGTGCTGGTTCTCGGCCACGGGAAAGGTAACCAGCCTCCCGTCCGCGCCCCGGGTCAGGACCACCGAGATTTCCCGCTCGAGCTCAACGCGTCGTTCGAGGATCGAAGGCACCTGGTCGAAGCTCCGATAGGCTTCGAGCAGCGAGCGGAGATCGTTGACCGCCGCTTGCCCTTTCCCGTCGTAACCCAGCCGGGCGGTCTTGAGGATTGCCGGAGCGCCAATCTCCGCGAAGGCCGCCGCCGCTTCTTGCTCGCTACCTACCGGGGCAAACGGGGTGGTGACGAGGCCGGTGTCTCGTGCGAACCGCTTCTCCACGACGCGGTCCTGAGTGAGTTCGACCGCTTCCGGGCCGGGCCTCACCGGGCAGAAGCCCCGAAGGAAGGCGAGCGATGCGGCGGGAACGTTCTCGAACTCCGTGGTCACCGCCCGCACCGAGCGGCCCAGCTCTTCGAGGGCGGCCTGGTCCTGATACCCGGCGGCTAGATGGCGACAGGCGATCCGCCCCGCCGGGCTCAGCGGATCGGGGTCGAGCACTACTACCTCGAACCCCATCCGCTCCGCCGCCTGCACGAACATCCGTCCCAGCTGGCCTCCGCCGAGGAGGCCAAGTGCCGCTCCCGGTCCGATCACCGGGGCTCCGGCAGCTTGAGCCCCAGGACGCGGTCGGTCTGGGTCTTCCGGAATTCGTCCAGCTTCGCGGCGAGCGCCGGGTCGTGGCGAGCCAGGAGTGCCACGGCGAAGAGGCCGGCATTCTTGGCGCCGGCTTCGCCGATGGCGAAGGTGGCGACGGGAATGCCGCCGGGCATCTGGACGATGGAGAGCAGGGAATCGAGGCCGTTGAGATGCTTGGACGGAACCGGAACACCCAACACGGGGACGGGGGTCTTGGCCGCCAGCATCCCCGGCAGGTGGGCCGCTCCGCCCGCGCCGGCGATGATGCACTGCAGCCCGCGGCCCGCGGCCTCTTCGGCGTAGCGGTAGAGCAGGTCCGGGGTGCGGTGAGCCGAGACCACCCGGGTCTCGTGCGGCACGCCGAGGCCGGCCAGCTGTGCCGCCGCGTGCTGCATGATCTCCCAGTCCGAATCACTGCCCATCACGATGCCGACCAGCGGCTGGCTCATCCGCACCTCGGGGCCGGGGAGTGGACCTTGCTTCGGGAGTGGCCGTAGGATAACCGTCATCACGCCGTCATCCAACCCGTCTAGATTCTTGGCGGCATGCGCGTTCTCATCGTGGAAGACGACCCCGCGCTCGGGGATTTCCTGCTCCGGGTGATGCGGGAAGCGGCGTGGGCGGCCGACCTGGCCACCGCGGGCCCCGAGGCGGTGACCGCCCTCAGGGTGAACGACTACGACCTGGCGCTCCTCGACATCGGGCTGCCGGAGATCGATGGGTACGGCGTTTGCCGCGCCCATCGGGGCGGCGGCGGCTCCACCCCTATCCTTATGCTTACGGCCCGGGATGCGCTCGCCGAGCGGGTGCGAGGTCTCGACGCGGGGGCCGACGATTATCTGGCCAAGCCCTTCGCGGTGGAGGAGCTGTTGGCTCGGTGTCGCGCGCTTACCCGGCGCCCGCGGCCGACGCTCGACGTCGTCCTTCACCTGGCCGATCTGGAGCTCGACTCGGCTCGCCGGGTAGTCCGGCGGGGTGGCGAGCCCATTCGGCTCACCCGGCGCGAGTTTGCCCTGCTCGAGTTCCTGCTCCGGCATCCGGGCCGGGTGCAGAGCCGGGGGCAGATTCTGGAACACGTCTGGGACGACAACTTCGATCCGGTGGGCAACGTCATCGAGGTTCTCATCGCGCGGCTCCGGCGCAAGGTGGACCTTCCGGGCCGGCGGCCGCTGCTCCACACGGTGCGCGGATCCGGCTATGTCATGAGCGAGGTGTCTCCCGACGATGCCATATAGCCGTCTCAGGCTGCGGCTGGCCGGCCGGTTCGCTCTGGGTATGCTGCTCGGCCTCGCCGTTCTGGACGTGGGGCTCTTCACGCTGCTCAGGCGGCGCGCCAACGCCCGGCTCTCCGACCAGGTGATCGCGGCCGCGCGCGGTTTGCGAGCCGCCGTCCTTCGAGAGGACGCCGAACAGCCAACCGATCTGGAGGGTGCGGTCAAGGAAGCCCTGGACGAATGGCCCATGGGCGCGGCATCCCTCGCTGTCTACGCGTCGGATGGTCGGTTGCTTGGCCGCAGGGGGCTTTCCAGTCTGTTCAGCGCGGTGCCTTCCCTGGCGGAGCTTCCCGCATCGGGGCGTACCCTCGACCGGCCGCTCGACTCGGAAGGCTCGGCACGGCTCGCCGCGGAGCGGAATGGGCCGCCGCCGGCGTTCGTGGTCGTGGCGGTGCAATCCACGTCGCTGCTCACGGAAGACCTCGAGTCGCTGGCCGGGTGGCTCCTTGTAAGCGTACCGTTGGCGCTCCTCATCTCGCTTCCGGCCGGCTACATCCTGGCCCGCAGAGCTCTGGCCCCGTTCGCCTCCCTGGCCGCCGAGATCGAAGGGATGGCGCCGGGCTCGCTCGACCGGCGGCTGCCGCTGGGCACCCCGCCGGACGAGCTGGACCGCCTGGCCCAGCAGGTGAACGATCTGCTTGATCGATTGGCAGAGGCGCAGCACCAGACCCGCGGGTTCCTGGCGCAGGCCGCGCATCAGCTCCGTACCCCACTCACTCTCATCCGCGGCGAAAGCGATCTGGCCATCGACCGCCCCCGCGAGGCCGCGGCCTACCGGGCCGCGCTGGACCGCATCAGCCTCGCGGCGCGCCAGATGAGCCGGCGGGTGGACGAGCTGTTTCTGCTGGCGCGCGCCCAGGCCGGCGAGAAGATCCCGCGCGCCGAAAAGGTCGAGCTCGACGCGGTGGGCCTGGAGGCGGCGGATCTCATGCGGGGGCGGGCGCAGGAGCTGGGGCACCGGCTCGAGCTGGGGGCGATGCAGGGCAGTGAAGTGATGGGAGATGCCGACCTCCTGCGAGAGGCCGCGGTCGAGCTGCTGGAAAACGCCTGCCGGCACGGCGGGCGCGCCGGCCCCATCACCCTCGCGGTTCGTGTTGACGACGCCGAAGCGGTGCTGGAGGTTGTGAGCGACGGCCCGCCGTTCCGGGACCAGGACCAGAATGGGGGCCTGGGCCTCGCCATCGTGCGATGGATCGCCTCCACCCACGGCGGCCGGTTCGCGATCGAGCGGATCGGCGAGCGGAACCGCGCGGGACTCTATCTACCGGTGAACGGCGGCGCGCTCCACACCTGATCTGTCATCTTCCCGTCAGCCTCGTGGCTTAGAGTCTCCGGACCTCACTCGCACCCGCTTCCAGGGAGGTTAGGTGCTCCGCTTGCTTTTCTGGGCCGCGGCCTTGGCCGGCTGGCTGTCGGGCGCGGCGCCGCTTGCCGCGCAGGCCGATCACCCAAAGGTGAAGGAGGAGAGGTCAGGCCTCCTGGCGCTGGCGCATATTGCTCCCGACTCCGCCATCCGGCTGGCCAGGTCCCGGGTCCCACATGCCACGATCCAGAGCGCTGAGATCGAGCGGGAGAACGGGCGACTCATCTACTCATTCGAGCTCAAGACCCCCGGAAAGGCCGGGATCGACGAGGTCAACGTCGATGCGATGACTGGCTACGTGCTCCCGGTGGAGCACGAAGGCCCTGGCAACCGCTGAGCGGGGCCGGGGCCTCCTGCATGATGCTCACCCTTTTCCTCGCGACGGCGCACCTTCAGACCGGCGACTCCCTGACCCTCCGCGCGGCGCTGGAGCGGGCCCGGGCGGCCCGGGGACAGGTTCGCGCCACTGCGGCGGTGGTCGCGGCGGCGCGGGCTGGGGTACGGGTGGCGGGAACCGTCCCCAACCCGGTTCTGAGCTACGGCTACACCGACGATCCTCCGCGCCAGCATGTGACGCTTGATCAGTCGCTCGATTGGCTGCTCACCCGGGGCAGCGACCAACGCGCCGCCCAGTCGGAAGTGAGCCGGTCGCTCGCGGATTCGGCGCAGGCCGCGGCCGATCTGGCGGCCGAGGTGCGGAGCGCGTTTTACGGCGCGTTGGCGGCGCAGGAGGTCGAGCGAGTCAGCATGGCACAGGCGCGCCTGGCCGACTCGCTGGTGACGATCGCGGATCGGCGTCTCGCCAGCGGGGACATCGCTCCCCTGGAGCGCGACCAGATGGTGCTCGAAGCCCGACGCGCGGGCACTCGGCTCTCCTTGGCGCGAGAGGTCCGGGAAGTGGCGGGGACTCGACTCGCGCGGGCGATGGGGTCAGCGTCGCCATCGGAATCCTTCGCACTCGCCGGATCACTGGACAACGGTCTGGACTCGCTTCTGGCGGTGAGCGAGGCTGGTCAGGGCTGGGAGATGGCCTCGCCGCTGGTGCAGGCCGCGGTGGCCGATTCCGCGGGCGCGGCGGCGCGGGCAGAGAGCGCCGGCCGAGCCCGGGCCCCGCTTCCGAGCATCGTCGGTGGGGCGGACTGGGACAACCCCGGCGGCCCGGCCGGTCCCCTGGCGGTGATCGGCGTGTCGATTCCCTTGCCCTTGTGGCAGCATGGGAGCGGGGCACTGGCCGCTGCGCGCGCGGATGCCGCCCGTGCCGCCGCTCAGGTCTCCGAGGCGCGCCTGGAGAGTGCCAGCCGGGTGGCCGAGGCGCGGAGCCGTCTGTGGGGCGCGGCGGAGCGCGGGCGCACCGCCCGTGACTCCCTGCTGCCGCTGGCCCGCACGTTGAGTGAACGGGCCACGACCGCCTACAAAGCCGGCGAGACGGGCATCATCCCTCTGCTCGAGGCCCTCCGCGCGGAGCGTGACGTCGCGGCGGAGACGATCGACGACCTTCTCTCTTTTCAGGAGGCGCGGGCCGAATGGCGACGCACGCGGGGCGAGGCAGAATGACCGGGAGATGGGTGGTGGTGATCGGCTGCCTGACGTTGGCATGCCACGGCGCCTCGCAGGAGGAGACCCCCACGACTACCGCGGTGCCGGTCGAGACCGCCGCCGTCCAGCGTGACACGATCCGGCCGGTCCTCTCCCTGTTCGGCCGGCTCGAGCCGGTACCCGGCGGGAGCGCCACGCTGGCTGCTCCAGTGGATGCGGTGGCGCGTGAGGTCACGGCTCGCGTCGGCAAGCAGGTCCATGCCGGCGCTCTGCTGGTTTCCCTGGATGCGCCGGAATGGACCACCCAGGCCCGTTCCCTCAAGGCCACCGCCTCCGCGGCGGAGCAGGAGGCCCAGCGGCAACGGGATCTGTTCCAGCAGGGGATCACCGCCCGCCGCCAGCTTGAGGAAAGCGAGGCCGCCGCGACCAGCGCGCGTTCCGCCGCGGACGCGGCGGAGCGGCTTCTGGATCGCACGCGAGTAACGAGTCCGATCGACGGTCGGGTGGAACAGGTGATGGTGCAGCCGGGTGAGCGGGTGAGCGCCGGAGCACCGCTTGCCCTGGTCGTCAACGGGAGCGCGCTCGACCTGGTGGCCAGCGCTTCACCGGGCGAGCTGGCGCGCCTCCGGGAGGGCGAGCCCGCCCGGGTGCAAGGCGAAGGTGGCACAATGGCCAAGCGCGGGTGGGTCCGCGCGGTTGCACCGGCGGTGGATTCGCTCACGGGGACCGGGACGGCCATTCTCAGGATTCCGGAGGCGGTGGCGCCCCTGCTGCCCGGAACGGGGGCAACCGCGGAGGTCGATCTGCCCTTGATCCGTGACGCCCTGGTGGTCCCGGATTCGGCACTGGTGCTGATCGGCACGACGCTTCACGTCTTCGTGATCGGCGCCGATTCCGTGGCGCACGCTACGCCGGTGTCGGTGGTGGTGCGGAACGGCCAGCGCGCCGCGGTCACGGGGCAGCTCAAGCCCGGCGACCGGGTGGCGACGGCCGGCGCCTACGGGCTGGCCGACGGCATGAGGGTGATTCCCGGGGCCGACCGCGCCCCGTGAACATCGCGCGCTTCGCCGGGCGACGTCGCGCCCCCATTCTCTTCGCTGCCGTCCTCATCACCGCGGCGGGTGCCTATGCGGCAGCGACTCTTCCCGCCGGCATCTATCCGGAGGCGACCTTCCCCCGCATCGCCGTGGTTGCTCAGGGGGGGACCTTCGAGCCCAAGGACATGGTAGTGGCGGTGACCCGCCCCCTGGAAGAGGCGGTGAGCGGGGTGATCGACCTGCGTCGCATCCGCAGTCGCACGGTGCGGGGCGGTGCGGAGCTGAGTCTCGATTTCCGGCCTGGGGCGGACATGCCCTACGCGCTGCAGCAGGTGCAGGCCCGGCTGTCCGCCCTGCAGCCTTCACTGCCCGGTGATATCCATCTTGAGGCGGAGCGGCTGACGCCCTCCGTCTTCCCGATGCTGCAATACGAGCTCACCGGGGGCGATCCCGCCGAGCTGCGCGATCTGGCGGAGTACACCATCCGCCCGCGACTGGCCCGATTGCCCGATGTGGGCGGTGTCGAGGTCCAGGGCGGACTGGTGCGGGAAGTATCCGTCGAGTTGGAGCCGGCGTGGCTGGTGGCCCGCCATGTGAGCGCGAGCGAAGTCGCGGACCGTATTGCCGGGGCGAACGTCACCGTGGCCGCCGGCCGGGTAGATCGTGAGTATCGCCAGTACAGCGTTGTCGTCTCGGGGCTCCTTGCCACCCCTGATGCGGTCGCCGCCACGGTGGTCCGTGAGGACGGACCGGCTGTGCTCCGGGTGGGAGACCTGGGGCGGGTGCACTACGGGGTGGAGGATCGCTTTCAACTCACTACCGGCAACGGGGCGCCGGCCGCACTGATCAACGTGTCCCGGCAGCCGCAGGGCAGCATCCTCCGGGTCGAGGACGCGGTCCAGGCCACGGTGGATTCGTTGCGCCCCGAGCTGCCCGCGGGAGTGCGACTGGAGTCGGTCTATGACCAGGGTGCGCTGGTGCGGGAATCCATCGCTACGGTGCGCGATGCGATGGTCATCGGAAGTGTGCTCGCGGTCGCGATTCTCTTCCTGTTCCTAGGGCGCGTCGATCTGACCCTCATCGCGGCCATTACCCTGCCGCTTGCCATCACCGGCAGCTTTGCCGGGATGGCGGCGGCGGGGGACTCGATCAACCTGATGTCGATGGGCGGGTTGGCGGTCGCGATCGGGCTGGTGATCGACGACGCGGTGGTGGTCGTGGAGAACATCGCCCGCAGGGCCGCCACCGGGGGCGAGGATCCAACGGTCGTGCTCGACGCGACTCAGGAGATTCTCGGGCCCGTCGCCGGATCGACAGCGACCACCGTCGTCGTCTTCGCGCCGCTGGCGCTGCTCGAGGGAGTGGTAGGCCAGTTCTTCAAGTCGTTCGCGATTGCGCTGGCGGTGGCCGTCGTCCTCTCCCTGATCTACTCCATCTCCATTATTCCGATTCTGGCGAGCCGTCGGCGCGGCTTCGGAGAGGGGCACGCCGCGGGTCTCCGGCTGACGCGGCTCGAGGCCGGCTATACATCTCTGCTCCGTGGCGGACTGCGGCGACCGGTCATGGCCCTCGGCCTGGCTCTGGGTCTTGCTGCGCTGGCCGTCGTGGCCGGTCGGTTCATCGGCACGGGTTTCCTGCCCCAGATGGACGAGGGCGGGTTCATCCTCGACTATTGGACGCCGACCGGCACCTCCTTGATCGAGACCAACCGGGAAGTGGCGCATATCGAGCGGGCACTCCGTGAGGACCCGGCGGTCCTGGCGTTCACCCGGCGCACCGGCGCCGAGCTTGGGTTATTCGCGACGTCGCCCAACCGCGGGGACATGACCGTGCTGCTCAAACCCAGGCGGGTGCGCGGCATCTCCGTCTACGGCGTGATGGACCGGCTGCGTGATCGCCTCGACCGGGAGCTTCCCTCGGTGCGCATCGAGTACCATCAGATCCTCGAGGACCTGCTCGGCGACCTCACCGGCGCGCCGGAGCCGGTCGAGGTCAAGTTGTTCCACCCCGACGTGGCGGTGGCGACCCGGGCGGCCAAGTTCGTCGCCGCCGAGGCGGACAGCGTTCCCGGTCTCGAAGATCTCTTCGATGGCGATGCCGGCAACGTCCCCGAGCTCAAGGTCCGGCTCGATCCCTTCCGCGTGGCGCGACTCGGTCTTTCCAACGACGCGGTGGCGGGGCAGGCGGCGGCGTCGCTCTTCGGGGCGCCGGCGGGCAGCGTGCGGGAGCCCAACCGACTGGTGCCCATCCGGGTCCGCCTGCCCGACAGCGTGCGGTACTCGCCGGAGATCGCGCGGACCCTGCCGATCGTAGGCCCCAATGGCTGGGCGCCGCTCGGGATGCTGGGCACGGTGCAGGACACCAGCGACGCCAGCGAGCTCCTGCGGGAAAACCTGCGCCCCCTCGTCATCGTCACCGGCACGGTCGATCCCGAGCGCACCAGCCTTGGCGAGGTCATGCGGGACCTCCGATCGAGGCTCGCGCGGCTGGCCCTGCCGGCGGGGGTGACCCTCGAGTACGGCGGGCAGTATACGGGCCAGCAGGAGTCCTTCCGTCAGCTGCTCCTGGTGCTCGGTCTCGCCGTGGCCCTGGTGCTCCTCGTCATGGTTGCGCAGTTCGGCGCCTTCCGGGGCCCGCTCGTGATCCTGGCGGCCGCTACCCTGGGATTGACGGGGGCGCTCGGCGGGCTGGCGCTCACCCATGTGCCCTTCAACGTCTCGAGCTTCATGGGGCTCATCCTGCTGGTCGGGCTGGTGGTCAAGAACGGCATTCTGCTGCTGGATGCCGCCATGGGCTTCCGGGCGGAAGGGCGGTCACCGATGGAGTCCCTGACCGAGGCCGGGCGGGTCCGTCTTCGACCGATCCTAATGACCACGATCTGCACGCTGGCGGGGTTGCTGCCCCTGGCGCTGGGGCTGGGGGCGGGCGCGGAACTGCAGCGCCCGCTGGCGATCGCGGTAATCGGTGGCCTTTCTCTCTCGACGGTGGTAACCCTCCTGCTTCTTCCAGTCGGGCTCCTGGTCACCCGCGCACTTGACGGGCCGGGATCGGTCGGCTCCGAGCGCTGAAACCGCGGACGGCCGGGACTCGGGCGCTCGTCTTACTCGATTCCGATGACGCGGCTCCGGCGTTCAAGCAGAATGGTGTCGCGCCAAGCGCCATCCCTCTGACCGATGCGTTCCCGTCGGCCCACCACCCGAAACCCGGCCTTCTCGTGGAGCGCGAGGCTTGCCTCGTTCTCCGCGAGGATGCTCGCCTGCAGGGTCCAGAAACCGGCGGCCTCCGCGGCCGCGCTCAGCGCTTCGAGTAGGGCCAGCCCGATCCCCTGTCGGCGCGCTGAGGCTCGGACGTACACGCTCACCTCCGCAACGCCGCGGTAGACCGCCCGGCTCGACACCGGCGAAAGCGCGGCCCAGCCGGCGACTTCACCACCTTGCAGCGCGACGAGCCGCGGAACCGGCGCGTGCCCTAGGTCCCATTCCTCCCAGCCCGGGGCACGGGTCTCGAGTGTGGCCAGGCCGGTGCTGATTCCCTCCGCGTAGATCTGGCGCACGGCTTCCCAGTCCTCGATGCGCAGCGGCCGGATCTCGTGAAGCGGACTCATGGCGCTGTCGCTGGCAGCCGCGATTCGCCCACTACTCGGATTCCTGCAGGCGGAACAGGCCGGCCGCGAGCACGCTGCCGAGGAACGGGCCGACCAGGTAGAGCCAGAGATGATCGAGGGTGCCGCCGGCCAGCAGGGCGCGCACCAGGATCGGGCCGGTCCCCACCGCGGGGTTGAACGCGCCGCCCGAGATGCCGCCGCCAGCCGCGGCCCCCACGAAGATCGTGAAGCCGATGGCCAGCCCGTAGAATGAGTTGCCCTGGGTCTTGGGGTGGCAGGCGGTGTTGAGCACCACAATGCAGAGCGCGAACGTAAAGAGCGCCTCCACCAGGAGCGCGGCAAGCGTGCTGGAGGTGGGGGCGGGCGACGGGGCGAAGGTTTGCCCCGCCGTCAGGTAGACAGCGAGGCTGGCCACGATGGCTCCCAGAACCTGCGCCACCATGTAGGGTGCGATCTCGCGCGCGGCTAACTTGCCCCGAAGAGCCGCTGCGAGTGAGACCGCGGGATTGTAGTGCCCGCCGGAGACGTGGCCGCCCATGTAGACCATGATCATCAGCGAGGCGCCGATGGCGAGTGGCGCGATGGGCGACTGGGTTACCACGGTGAGGCCCACGGTCAGGACGAGGAAGAACGTCCCCACGAATTCGGTGAGATATCTGGTCATGGTTCGGCCCAGGGCGGAAATTGTGAGGGAAATGCGGGGGGAAGCGCGCGCCTCAGCCCTTCTGCTTCTGGTATGTGCCCATGAGTTGGGTCTCGGCCAGGACATGCCCCGCCATGGCCTGCTCTACCTGCTTCTTGGTCGGATGGCGCTTGAGCGTCAGGGTGGCATCCAGCGCATACAGCTTGAAGTAGTAGCGGTGGCGGCCGATGGGAGGGCAGGGGCCTCCCCATCCGGTGCGCTTGAAGTCGGTCATGCCCTCCGCGGTGCCGGCTGGCAGGGCCTTGGACGCGACCCCTTCCGGCAGCCCGCCGGAGCCGGGCGGAATGTTGAACAGGACCCAGTGCACCCAGGTCATGCGCGGGGCCGCGGGATCCGGGGCATCCGGATCGTCCACGATCAGGACCAGGCTCTTGGCAGCGGCCGGCACTCCGTTCCAGGCAAGGGGAGGGGAGGCGTCCCGGCCCTCACAGGTGTACTGAGTCGGAATCGGTCCGCCCGGCTGAAAGGCGGGAGAGGTGATCGACAGGGACATGGCGTGGAAGATGACGAGCGGGACCGGGCTCGCAAGGGCTGGAAGAGGCATCACGGGCGGTGCTCCATGCCTTCGTGGCCGGCGGCGTGATGGTCGCTGCGCTGGAAGGCGAGGAAGTCGTGAATCGCCGCGACCGCGGCGGTGTCTGAGCTCGAGATACGAAGCTGGCCGCCCCCGGGCCGGTCACTCGCGGCGTAGTGGATGCGATCCTTCAGGAGGGCCATGGTCCTGGTGCCCGGTACTTCGTGAGCATGGACCTGTTCGGGGTCGCTGAAATCGCCTTGGGCAAAGGCGACGGCGATGGAACGAAGGTGCGCCCGGATCGTCGCCACGCCAAGAGAATCGGTCGGGTCGTCCCGGACCAGGATGATGCGGCCGCCGTCCGGCAGGTCCTCGAAGACATGATGAGAAGAGTACTGATCGACCCCCATCACCTGCTGGCCGCGGGCCTGCATCGCGCTGAATCCGCTGTCCGGGGCGGCCTGGCCCAGGATAGGCCCGGCGAGGAAGGCCAAGGCGAGTGCTGCAGGCGCCAGCCGCCAAAGCGAATTGCTCATGTGGGTTGCCTCATCCGCCCGCGGCCGGCCCTCTCCGGAACACCAACCGTCCGGTCGTTCGGATCGCGTAGGCCACCAGCAGAACGACCGCCACCGCCGCCGCGAGCGGGGCCAGAACGGCGAGCAGCGCCACGGCCACCGCGCCGATCAACTCCAGGGTGGACACCGCGAAGTTGCCCGCCCCTCCCGTGAGCAACGACGACTTGAGCCGGAGCAGGACCGACGAGCCCTGGATGAGTCCGGCCGCTCCACCGCCGCCCACTATCGCGATGGCCCAGCGAAGGGGGGCCGGGAGATTGGTCAACACCGCCGCCGAAGCGAGCATTCCCGCGACAACGGCGGTTGGGGTCGCAACGGTGTCCAGGGCGTGGTCCAACCAAGGGATATAGTAGGCGCCGATTTCGAGGACCGTTGCGGTGGAGAGGGCAATCATCGCGCTCGGGCCAGCCAGCCACTCGAAGCCGCTGGTTAGTGGCAGGTGGCCGAATCGTGCGGCCAGGCTTGCGATCAGAAGCGGAACGAAGATCCGGAACCCGCATGCCGCGGCCAGGCCCAGCCCCACCGCCACACTGAGCAGGCCAGGCCACAACGCCGGGCCAAGCGATCCCTCACCCACTCGATTGTCCTCGCAGCCGACCGATCCGATCGCTCAGCTGCTGGGTCAGGATCTGCATCTCGGAGTGCTCCGGATGCAGGGTCCGACCGGTCTCGCTCTCGAGGTCGGTCATGACCTGCCGCAGGATGTCGATGGCCCGCCGCAGGCGAAAGCGGTTGATGAACCCCGGATAGTTGCTGGAGCGGGAGGCCGAGAGGACCGCCCAGACGCTGGTGCGAAGGTTGTCCACGGCGGCTTTCAGATCTTCGAGGCCCTCGGCCTTCTCGCCGCTCTTCGCCAGTTGGGCATCAACGGTGGTCAGCTGCCGGCGCAGCTCCGCGATCTGCTCCGCGAGAGAACCAGTCATGGGCGCATCCGTCAGAAGGTCTTGCGCACGCGATCGAAGCCCGCCTTGATCTCGTCGAGCAGATTCTTCGCCGCCCCGCCGACGTCTCCCATGGCGCCCTTGGCCTCGCTGCCCGCGGCCTGCGCCCGCTGCCGCAGCTCCGCGATCTTGTCATCCAGCCGCGCCAGTTCATCACGACCCTCCGCCTTGGCCAGGTGGATCTTGAGCTTGAGCTCATCGCGCTCGCGTTCCAGGTCCGCCAACGTCTGCTGCCACTTCGCGCGCCAATCGGTCATAATCCCTCCCCCGTTCAAGTCGCATCCCGCCCCGGCCCGGTGGTCCGGGCACTCCGCGGGCACCTCGAATATGGCGGCTTCGAGGTTCCCAACAAGTTCCGGTGACGATCCGGGTTCAGCTGCCGGCGGGAGGCAGGGCTTCGAGGAGCCCGAGGCCGATGGGTACCACCCCGCCTTCCACCGAAACGGCGAGGGCGCCGTCCTCGCGGCGGACCGCGGCCCGGAGCTCGCTGGGGCGGCCGGCGCGCGCTCCCTGGTGGACCACGACCGTGGCGGGCGCGGTCACCCGGCCGTGGTAGGCAAGATAGGCCGCGACTGGGCCCGCCGCGCTGCCGGTGGCGACATCTTCGACCAGCCCCTGGTTGTCCCAGGTCCGACCTTCGGGCCGCTCGGGATCTAGGACGTAGACGAACTTCGCCCCGATGGTCTCGAGCAGCGTCTGGAAGTGCTCATGTCGGATCCGCGCCGTCCCGATGTCTCCCTGGAGGGGTACCAGCAGATACGGGAGCCCGGTGGAGACCACCTGCAACGGGAGATCGGGGTGCAGCTGCTCCTCCTTGACGCCCAGGGCCATCGCGAAGACCCGGGCCGCCTGGTGGGTCAGAGGGTCTCCGAAGTTCGCGACGCCCTGATCCATCGTGACCGTAAACCCGTGCGACGTGAGCCGGGTTCCCACCTCCAGGGTTCGCTCCGAGAGCTCGAACTGCCAGGTGGCCCGAGGCATGTCCGGGCATCGCTCCAGGTGGAGGACCGCGGCGGCGCCGAGGACTGGATGGCCGGCGAACGGCAGCTCCTCCTCCATGGTGAAGATCCGGGCCCGGACCCCTCGACCGCTGTCGGTGTCGGCGAGAAAGACCGATTCGAACTGGCGCAGCTCCTGGGTGATGCGGAGCATCTGGCGGGCGCTCAAGCCGGCGCCATCGGGGAAGACTGCCAGCCCGTTACCCTGGTACGGAAGGCAGGTGAAGACGTCAACCTGGCGATACCGAAGGGTCATCGCGTCGGAGCCTCCATGGCCTTGGAGGAGGAAGCGGGGATTGGCCCCCGCTCAGAGTTGGCGTGGACGACGGTGGCGAATGAACAGATCGCGCACCCGCTCCTCGTGGTAGACGGCGAATTCGCCGGCGTCGAAGAACACGCCGTGGCAGAGGGGGCAGGATTCGAGCCAGAGATCTGGCTTGGCCTTGTCCACGACGCGGACCATCAACTGGTCGTCCACTGGACAGCGAATGAGGCCAACCTGGTCGTAGCGAGCGCCGACCACTGGATCACCGGTATCGATTGCCTCGGCGCCCGGTTGCGTTCTCAGGTCCTCGTCTTCCAGCAGATCGAACCAGAGCCCGCCGCAACCGCGACAGCGATCGACCTCGATGCCGGCAAACGTCACCGTGCTCATCGTGTCGCGACACTTGGGACAGCGCAGTGGGGCCGGGCGCGGGGCCCATGGCGTTTCCTCAACACTGTCGTCCATTTGGCCAACATGTGGTCGAATGGCCAGCGGCGCCGTAACCCGGGTCACGCCATCTCTTCGCGGACGACGCGGGTGGCGCTGAAGCGGCCACGGTAGCGCTCGGCATGGTCCTGCTGGAGGGCCGGGGCGCAGGTGCGCTGGTACTCGGCAACCGACTCGAGGGAAGCGGCCCGGTACGAGAGGAGAAACCCCGAGTGGTCGGCCTCGGCCGGCTGGACCAGCCTGCTGATCTCGCAACTATCGAAGCACCCGGTGGCGAGCACCTCGGGGACGTGGACCCCGCGCATCCAGCCCAGCCAATCCTCCGCGATCTCACGATCGACGTGCACGGTTACATCGTAGTGGACCCAGTGAGGCCCTGGTGATTCGGGGCGCGGCTCCGGGCGCGCAAGCGCCTTCAGCCGGGCAAGTGCACGCTCAGCGTGGTCCGTGGGGACGAAGAGGTGGTCGTGGTGCACCGCGGAGATCACGTTGCAGGAGATATCGCCCTCCGCCAGGGCAAGAGCGACTCGCGCCAGGAGCCCGACGGCGGCGAGGCTCGACTCGACGGCGAGCAGAACCCGTCGCGCTCGAAACAGGGGAACGAGGCCGGCCCGGAGCACCTCGGACTCTGCCGCCACGGCCGTCGGACCTTCCGCCTCGTTCACGACCGCAAAGCTGTCCTCCGGCGGGCTCTTTCCGACGGGGACGAGGCAGAAGGCGTAGCTGATCGGGTCGAGAACCGGGTCGAGCCCGGCCAGAAGATGCTCCAGGCGTCGCTCGCCAGGGGGAAGGTAAGGGGAGCTCATGTCCGGCTCTTCCGCCGCGCGAGCCGTGAGCGCACGCGGCGCGCGACTCGCCAGGCTGATCCGAGTGCCGGCCCGGCCGATGGATGGCTGCTACACTCGGCCTCCCGGCGCCTCGCCGGCGGATCAGCCGCGGCGCCGCTCATCGGCGCAGTCCGGCGAATCCTGACGGCGAGCGCAGTAGTTGGAATCAGCGGTTTTCGTAGACGTAACTGTTCAGGTGAGCGATCGTCGCCGCCTGGTCCGCGACCTGGAACGCCGTCAGGTCGCCGATCGTCACCACTCCGGCCAGCCCGTCCGGTCCCAGCACCGGGAGGTGCCGAATCCGGCGGGCCGTCATCATCGCGGCGCACTCGTCCATGGTGGTCTCGGGCTTGGCAGTCACCAGGCCGGTGGACATCACATCTCCCACCACCGTGGTCGCCGGCGGCCGCTCTTCGGCCACGACGCGACGCATCACGTCACGCTCCGTGAAGATGCCTCGCAACTCGCTTCCCTCCACCACCAGGACTGCGCCGATTCCCTTCGTGTTCATGAGCTGTGCGGCGGCCAGCACCGTGCTGTCCGGAGTCACGGTCACGACGCTGGTTCCCTTCCGAGCGAGGATGTCACGGACGGTCGGCATAATGCCTCCGAGGGAATTGGACGGTACCGCGATTGTACGCTCGGGAGACAATTCGCGCTAGGCAGCGCGTCAGACTGCGCCTCGCATGACCCAATCCTGCTGGGGGTCGGTTCCGACCGTGAAGGTCGCAGTTCCGACCTGCTCGAACCCGCACTTCCTGTAGAACGCGATGGCTCGTGGGTTCTCCTGCCAGACAGTAAGCCAGAGGTAGCTCGCCCCGCGGGCGCGGGCCGCGACCCGCACCGCCTCCATGAGAGGCCCCGCGATCCCGCGCCCGATCCACTCCGGCTCCAGGTAGAACCGCTGCAGCATGAGGCCGCGAGGCCCGAGCGGCAGGGGCGGGTCCTGCGAGCGGAGCTGGGCATAGCCGGCGGGAACCTCGCTCACCAGCGCGAGCAGGGTGACCGCTCCCGGCTCGACCACCTCCCTGGCCATGATCTCGGGGGAATAGTGCGTTCGGACGTGCAGCTCGAGATCTTCGGGGCGGTTGGCGGGGCCAAAAGCCGCTCGGAAAGTCCGCTCGGCGAGCGCGCTGAGCAGGGGGGCGTCGGTGCTGGTGGCGACGCGGATCTGGAGCCCCGGAGGCGGGGTCACGCCTCACCCCGCGATTCGACCACGACCGCGCCCCATCCGTCGTAGGCGCCACCACGCGATTCGGCTACCGCCGCGAGGTGGCGCCGCA
>Ga0335081_10002078_pt1 | contig 31590 bp, 25 predicted proteins | sample Lox_Sample_35_FD_206713 | JGI IMG/M metagenome (GOLD analysis project Ga0335081, IMG submission 206713) | Soil microbial communities from Loxahatchee National Wildlife Refuge, Florida, United States - Lox_Sample_3.5 | ecosystem: Environmental > Terrestrial > Soil > Wetlands | place: USA...
ATACGGCTGCAGATGCACCAAACAGGAAGAATACGGCTCGCGGAGCAGTTGAGACAGAAATGGAGAGGGAGAAAAGCCCACGGGGAAGAAATCACTGGCTATGCCTCCCCGGGAAAGACAGCCGCGGGACGGTGCGCTGGGAAGAGATGCCGACCTGAAGGGCGGCGCTACAAAGGCGGCGGCCCTTCTAGGTCCTCGTCCGCCGCGAGGGAGTTCAGAGGGCAATTGAATCAAGGAACGCCACGGCGTGCGAAGAACACGCCATGGCGTTCCCGATTCTCAGGAGGGTTAGTGTTGTACGTGGAGGTGATAGGTGACCTCCACGGAGAAGTTCGAGATAGAGCCTTGGATCTGGATTGTATGCAGGCCCGGCGAGAGGGGGGCGAGCATTACATACACCCCGTCATCCGCCGCGGGGAAATAGGTACCAGCATTGAAGGGGCCTTCACCGACGGCGGTAAAGAAGTTGTCCTTCGGAAGGGTGAAACCGAAAACGGGAGACTGGACGCGGAACTTGTCCTTCAGGTCGTGAATGGCCTGCCCGTCCACCAGCATGCTGACAGTTGCGGGATTGATGGTCGAATCGTTGTAGGCCCGCAGATCGTTGGTCTGGGTAAAGCTGGGAACCTCGAGCGTGGAAACCTCGGAGTTGAGCACGGCGATGTAGAGCGCGGTATCGGCGGGAATGTCGCCATAGCGAACAACGCCCGTATAGCTACAGGGGGGACCGCTAATGGCGCAGAATTTTCCGCCAAGGAACCACACGGGGCCGGTCTGGCCCGTGCTGATGGGCCCGTTGTCAAACAACGGGTGACTCGCGGTGGGAATGGAATCGGCCCACTGCTCCCAGGCAGCGGACCAATCGCTGTAGGTCCTTCCGTAGGCGATTGAATCACGGTCGATAATCTGGAAGCGGCTTGGACCGTTGGCCTGAATGGCCGGAGCAAATGCTCCGGCAATCAGAGCCAGGGCGACAATCAGGATCCCGGCGGCGGCGAAGAGGCTGGTCCGCCTGCTCGAACGAAGATCTTGGTTCTTCATAAACTCCTCGCGAACTTTCAAATGAACCGGAACCTCCGGTTGGTCACATGCCCAGCTACGAATGAATGATGTGTTGAAGAACCAAGGGTGAGCGAGGCGGCACCAGGGTTGCCGCCGAATCCGTGAACTCTTCTGTGGAAGGGGTGTTGCGCCTCATACGTCCCTCCCGATGTGTGGATGAACCGGAATTTCCGGTTGGCCCGAACTCGTTTCTTCGATCGCGGGATGGGGCGGTAGGTGCCTCGCTAGACCGACCCGCTACGACCCCCGGGGAGAGGACGGGGCCGAAGTAGGCTTAGGTTGTCCCATTTATAATGCAGGATGCAGTAATGCCGCTCACTCAAAGGAGTGATTCAGGACATTTCCGCTGATGTGATGCAGGTCACGGGGAAGGCAAAACGTGGGAGGCGGGGCGGGAGTCGCAATCGGCGGGCGGTTCTGCTCCGAGACGGACGACGAGTGCGTCCGCGAGCGCGAGGTTGCGGCCGTGCCTGCGGACGAGAAAAGAGATGCCCGTGCGATGCGGGAAGGCGGGCACATTGTTGTCCAGAGTGGCACAGGCGGGGAAAAGTTTCCGCGGGGTACGGAACGGCCGGTCGATACTCGTCCACAGACGGCCGGGCGAAAACCAAAACTGAGAAACGGCGTCCAAGCATGCACGGGCCGGGGAATTCTGCCGGGAACTAAATGCCAGTTCGCGACATTACAGCAGCAGGGCGGTGGGCGAGGGTCGGGCGGAAAACCGCACAGGACGAAGATCCTGAACCCGTGCGACGGGCGAAGGACCGCCGGTGCAACCTAGGAGACAAAACCATGTGGCGAAAAATATTGCTCGGAATGAGCGTCGTGGCGCTGGCGTGTCTGGGCACCTCCCCGGGCGCGGCCAATAGCCGGGGTTCGGAAGCGGAGTCGGAGCAGCCCTCGCTTACCGTCTACAACCAGATGTTTGCCGTCGTGCGGCAGATGGTGCCCATGGAGCTCCGCGCCGGGGAAAACCACGTCACCTTCACGGATATCACTACCCATCTCGAACCGGACTCCGTCATCCTGCGCGATCCGACCGGCTCGCGCCGTCTGCTCGTCCTCGAGCAGAACTACCGGAACGATCCCATCTCCCAGGAGTTGCTGCTCTCGCTCAACGAAGGCAAGACCATTAACTTCCAGACCCGCGACGCAACCGGCAAAGAGATTCTGGTGCCCGGAAAAATCATCCGCAGCGGCTACGTCCCGCACTACGCGGCCATGAGCCAGTACGGCCAGCAGTACGCCATGCAGCAGTACGGCTACACGCAGGGAGGCAGCGGCCAGCCCATCATCGAAGTCAATGGACAGCTCCAATTCACCCTGCCCGGCATGCCGGTGTTTCCCGCCCTGGCGGACGACACCATCCTGAAGCCCACTCTCGACTGGCAGATCGAAACCGACAAAGCCGGCAGCACGCCCGTCGAGTTGAGCTACGTCACCGGCGGAATGCGCTGGGAAGCGGATTACAACATCGTGGCGCCGGAGAACGGCGACGTGCTGGACGTGGTCGGATGGGTCACCCTCGACAACCAAAGCGGAAAAACGTTCCGCAACGCGAAGATCAAGCTCATGGCTGGCGACGTGAACAAACTCCAGCAGGGCGGAATTGCCTACGGAGCGGCCAACGCGAAAGCGATGGACATGACCATGCGCGAAATGCCGGCGGTGACCGAGCGCAAATTCGACGAATACCACCTCTACACGCTCGAGCGGCCCACCACGCTCCGCGACCGCGAAATGAAGCAGGTCGAGTTCATCCACGCCTCCGGCGTCGAATCGCACAAGCTCTACATCTACGACGGCGTGAAAGTGGACCCGAACATGTACGGGTGGAACATGGAGAGCATCCGCGCCAACGCCAGCTACGGCACGCAGTCCAATCCCAAGGTCTGGGTCATGCAGGAATTCAAGAATTCCAAGGAAAACCATCTGGGAATTCCCCTGCCCAAAGGACGCGTGCGCTTCTACCGCCGCGATAAGGACGGCCAGGTGGAATTCACCGGCGAGAACACCATTGACCACACGCCCAAGGACGAAATGCTCCGCTTCTACACCGGCAATTCCTTCGACCTGGTGGGGGAGCGCCGCCGCACATTCTTCAAAGTGGACAACTTGAACAGTTGGGCCGATGAGGGCTTTGAGATCAAACTGCGGAACCACACGAAGGCGGCGGTGGAAATCCGCGTGGTGGAGCATTTGTACCGCTGGACGAACTGGGAGATTTCGCAGAAATCGGCACCGTACAACAAACTGGACAGCCAGACGATCGAATTCCGCGTGAGCGTGCCGGCGGACGGCGAAACGAAGGTGACGTATCTGGTGCATTACTCGTGGTGATTGGTGGCCGGTGACTCGTGGCTGGTGATTCGTGACTCGTGCAATTCAAACCCAGGCGATCGCGGATGGATTCGCGGTTCCTGGCGGGTGCAGCAACCTTGCCTCCCGGGAGCTGCACTCATGCCCTCGGCGTGTTCTGTTTCTCACCAGTCACGAGTCACGAGTCACCAGTCACGAGTTCCATTTGACCTGGGCGATTTGTTTGCGGCGCTCGGCCCACTCCTGGGTGGGATGGATTTCCGGCGCCACGTCGATTACGCGCGTCAGCATCTGGAAGACGGACACCTGGGTCCACAGCGCGCCTTCGCGCGTGCGCAGTTCGCGCGCGTTCAGTTCCGTGGCGATGCGCGAGAGCGTGAAATCCTGCACGATAAATTCCATCATCATTTTCAGCACCTGCATCTCCAGGGGATTTTCCTCCAGGTGCTGGCAATCGTCCGACACGCGCAGGCCGTAGGGCACGGGCGAGAGTTTCCGCGCCGGCTGTGCGGGCGCCGCGGCAGTCTCGCCGGGCACTTCGCGCTCCCATTCGAGCGACACCAGCCGCCAGCCCGCGGCGGCGCGCTCGGTGAAGTAGTTCAGTTCGAGCGGAGAACGTGCGGCTTCGCGAATGCGTTCAGTGCGGGACATAAACACCTCCTCGAATCGGGCGCCGGCAGGCCGCGATGCCTCCGGCCCGGCAGCGGAATAGACCATGCCGCGAGGTGTAGCAGCACGCGAGGTTCCCAGATGCACGGTCGTTATCGCCGTGAATCTGCGCCGCTTAGCAGCGGCGCCGCGCGCCCGGGCGCGCGGCGACTGCCCGGTTTCAGGAAGCGGCTGTCGCCAAAATGGACAGTCGCCCCGGCGCTGCGCGTGCGCCCCGGGAGGGACGTATAATTGGTGGATGCTTCCCATGGGGAAGCAAGGGCGCAGAGGAAAGAATGAACCTGGCCTGGAACACACGGCGGAAGCGGCACGAACTAGCCAACAGCCTGACGCATGGGGCCGGGCTGGCGCTAAGTGCGGCCGGGTGCGCGGTGCTGGTCACGCTGGCGGCGCTGCGCGGAACGGCCTGGCACATCGTGGCGTGCAGCGTCTATGGCGGCACGCTCGTGTGCCTTTACGGCGCTTCGACGATGTATCACAGCGTGGGTTCGCGGCGTTGGAAGCGCATCTGGCGGGTCGTGGACCATTCGTCGATCTACCTGCTGATTGCGGGGACATACACGCCGTTTGTACTGGTGAATCTGCGCGGGGCGTGGGGCTGGTCGCTGTTCGGTGTGGTGTGGGGACTGGCCGTGGCGGGCATCCTTTTCAAAGTGTGGTTCGTGGACCATTTTCCGGTGGCCTCCACGATTGTCTATCTGCTGATGGGCTGGGTGGTGGTGATAGCGATAAAACCGCTGGTAGCGATGGTGCCGGTGGCGGGCCTGGTGTGGATCGTGGCGGGAGGGCTTCTGTATACGGCCGGCGTGGGATTTTTTGCGTGGGAAAAGCTGCCGTATCACCACGCCATCTGGCACGTGTTTGTCATTGGCGGAAGCGTGTGCCACTACTTCGCGGTGCTCTACTACGTGCTGCCGGCGCGCGGTGCGTGACTCGCGGTTCGCGTCTGGTGAATCGCGTTCCGCTCCCCAGAAGATTTTCGACGAGACCAGGCGACGAGCTGGCTTTCAGCAGGGAAAAGCATGGTGCGGAAGGTGGGATTCGAACCCACACGCCTTGCGGCGCCACCCCCTCAAGATGGTGCGTCTGCCAGTTCCGCCACTTCCGCACGAGAAGGTGATTCCTAGTCTAGCAATGCGGCCGAGAAGCGACAAGAGGCGGGGCTGGATCGATGCGCAGATTCTGAGCCCACGGCAAAACTTCCGCTGACCGCGGCGAACGAGGAGAAATCCGCTACGGCTTTTTGGGCTGAGCGGGAGATTGCTGCGCAGGAGCGGACTGCGCTGGAGCCTGCTGCTGGGGATTCTGGCCGAAGGGATTCTGCGACAGCGGCTGATTGGGCGCGCTGCCCGGATTCTGTTGAGCGGGCGGAAGTACAGGCGCCTGCGTGGGCGCGGACGGAGTCGCGGGCTTCTGCTGCGCCGGGGGGGTCTGAGTGCCCAAGCGTTCGAAGAGCGAGCCGAGGCTGCCGGGAGCGTTGGTCTGGCGAAGGACGAGGACCATCGAAGTGGCCATGAACATGATGGCGCACCAGGTGGTGGCGCGGGAAAGGAAGCTCGCGGCGCCGCGCGGACCGAAAGCCGTCTGGCTGCCCGCGCCGCCGAAGGCGCCGGCGAGGTCGGCGGCCTTGCCGCTCTGAAGCAGGACCACGATGGCGAGCAGGAAACAGATCAGCACGTGGAGGGTGACGAGGACCCAGTGAAACCGCCAGCCGATGGCGATAAAGGCGCCGCCGATGAGCAGCGAGACAGCCCACTTACCTGGATTTTCGACTTCCATTGTGAAACTCCTAATCGTTGATGCGGCGCTATTTGGCCGCGCGAGCGATAGCCGCAAAGGCCACGGGATCGAGACTGGCGCCTCCGACGAGAGCGCCGTCAATCTCCGTCTCACAAAGCAGGCCGCCGCAGTTGTCCGGCTTTACGCTGCCGCCGTAGAGGATGCGAAGCGCCTCCGCAGCGGCGGGCGAGTAGGCTTCGGCAGCGAGTCCACGAAGGAAACCGTGCGCGGCCGCGGCCATCTCCGGCGTGGCCACGCGGCCCGTGCCGATGGCCCATACAGGCTCGTACGCAACCAGAATACGGGAGAACTCCGGAGCGGTCAAACCGGTGAGCGCGGAGGCGAACTGGCGGCGGAGCACGCTTTCCGTGTGGCCGGCTTCGCGTTCCGTGAGAGTCTCGCCGACACAAACGATGGGCGAGAGGCCGGCGGCGAGCACGGCGCGGAGCTTGCGGTGAACCTGATCGTCGGATTCGCCGAAGATATGACGGCGCTCGGAGTGACCTACGAGAGTGCCGCGGCAGCCGGCCTCGGCAATCATGGGAGCGGAAACTTCGCCGGTCCAGGCGCCTTCCTTCTCCCAATAGACGTCCTGAGCGAAGACCGCAATCTCTGAGCCGCGCGCGGCTTCAACGGCGGCGGCGAGCGCCGTGAACGGTGGAGCGATGACGAGATCGCAGTGGCGGAGCTCCGCGGCGAGGGAGCGGAAACGGGAGAAGAACGCGCGCGTGTCCGCCTGCGTCTTGTACATCTTCCAGTTTGCGGCGATGACGGGGCGTCGCATGGGTCAAATCCGGGAAAGCGAGAATAGCAGAGCGGAAGTCCGGGCGGGGAAAAAAGCGGAAAGGAACGCTCAGTGATTGGAGAGAGCTTCAATGCCCGGGAGAGTGCGACCGCCGAGGAGCTCGAGTGAGGCGCCGCCGCCGGTGGAGATGTGCGTGATGTGTTCGGAGACGCCGGCCTTGTGCAGCGCAGCGACGGAATCGCCGCCGCCGACCACGGAGGCGGCGCCGCGCTTGGTGGCTTCCGCGATGGCGTAAGCGAGAGAAAGGGTGCCGCGTTCGAAGGGAGTGATCTCGAAAACGCCCATCGGCCCGTTCCAGAAGATGGTGCGCGCGCCGGCGAGCTCTTTGCTGTAGTTCTCGACGGTAGCGGGGCCGATGTCGAGGCCCATCCAGTCGTCGGGGGTTTCGCGGACACTGCAGATTTTCACTTCCGTGCCCTTGCGCATTTCTTTGGCGACCACGTGGTCGACGGGGAGCAGGAGGCGGCAATTTTTCTCGGCGGCGGAATCGAGGATGCGCTTGGCGAGGTCGAGCTTGTCGTCTTCCACGAGTGATTTGCCGACGGGAAGGCCCTGGGCCTTGAGAAAGGTGTAGGCCATGGCGCCGCCGATGAGCATGTGGGAGCAGGTGCGGAGGAGATTCTGGATGACTTCAATCTTGTCGGACACTTTGGCGCCGCCGAGAACAACGATGTAGGGCTTGGGGGGCGCGCCCATGACCATGCCGAGATACTGAAGCTCCTTCTGCATGAGGGTGCCCGCGGCGGCCTGGCGGACGAATTTGGTGATGCCGACGACAGAGGCGTGGGCACGATGGGCGGCGCCGAAAGCGTCGTTGACGTAAATGCCGTCGCAGAGCTGGGCGAGCTTCTGGGAAAAACCGGACTCGTTGGCTTCTTCGCCGGGATAGAAGCGGAGATTTTCGAGGAGAAGGACGCCGGCATCGTTCAGTTGCTTGCTCTTCTGGATGGCTTCGGTGCCGATGCAGTCCACGGCGAAATCGACGGGGCGTTCGAGCAGTTCCTGAAGGCGGCGGGTGATGGGGCGAAGCGAAAACTTCATATCCACCTTGCCGTTGGGGCGGCCGAGGTGGGAGGCGATGACGATGCGCGCGCCGCGGGTGACGGCGAGGCGGATGGTGGGAAGAGCGGCGCGGATGCGGGAATCGTCCATGATGCGGCCGCCCTCCAGAGGCACATTGAAGTCCACGCGAAGGAACATGCGGCGGCCGCGGAGGGTGAGATCGTCGATGGTGATTTTGTAAAACATGGGGAAAATGTCGACTCGAGCGGCAGCCGGGTTAGCCCTGGAATCTTCCTTTCCGCCTCAGAGTTTCGAGCCCAGGAGGCGAATCAAATCCACACAGCGGCAGGAATAACCCCACTCATTGTCGTACCAGGAGAGCACTTTGACGCAGCGGTCGCCCACCACGCGGGTGTATCCGGAATCGACGATGGAAGAACGGGGATTGCCGCGAAAATCGACGGAGACGAGCTCGTCCTGGCAATACTCGAGAATGCCCTTCATGGGGCCATCGGCCGCGGCCTTGAGCGCGGCGTTGACAGAGGCGACGGTGGCGGGCTTTTCCGTGGTGACGGTGAGGTCGACGACGCTGACGTTTGGAGTGGGGACGCGCATGGCGTAGCCATCGAGCTTGCCCTTGAGCTCGGGGATGACCAGGTGCAGCGCCTTGGCGGCGCCGGTAGAGGTGGGAATCATGGAGATGGCGGCGGCGCGTGCGCGGCGGAGGTCCTTGTGGGGCAGGTCGAGCAGGCGCTGATCATTGGTGTAGGAATGGATGGTGGTCATGGTGCCGTGGACGATGCCGAAGGAATCCTGGAGGACCTTGGCGACAGGCGCGAGACAGTTGGTGGTGCAGGAAGCGTTGGAGATGACGTGGTGCTGGGCCGGATCGTAGGTCTTGTCATTGACGCCGAGAACGACGGTGTGGTCAGGGTCGGTGGCGGGGGCGGAGATGAGGACTTTTTTCACCGGGCCGCGAATGTGCTTGCGAGCCTCGGGGCCGGCGGTGAACAGGCCGGTGGCTTCGACGACCACCTGAGCGCCGACCGAGGCCCAGTCCAGCGCGGCAGGATCCTTGACCTTGAAGACCTGGAAGGATTTGCCATCCACACTGATGCTATCGTCCGTGTGCGTGACTTTGTGAGTGAGATTGCCGAGGATGGAATCGTATTTGAGGAGATAGGCGAGAGTCTTGGCGTCAGTGATGTCGTTGACGGCGACGATGTGGACATCATGGTTGCCGAGCGCGGCACGGAAAATATTGCGACCGATGCGACCGAAACCGTTAATGCCGACCTGAATGGCCATTCGCCCTCCCGAGGCGTGCGCGGCAGCGGCAGACGAAACAAAATCCAGCCGCGGATGCGCGCGGAGAACGGCATGCTAGGTGCAACGGCTGGAAATGTCAACGCAGCCGGGGCTTAGTTGAACTGCTCGACCCGGACCACCTTCTCGCCGATAAAAGTGACGAAAATGGTCTTCCCGGGCGGGGTGCCGTAGATCCAGTCCTCGGTTTCCACGCCATCGTCATTGCGCTCGCGGACCTTGCGATTGGGGCGGCCCATGGCGGCAATCACCATGTCGTGGTCCATGCCGATCGCGGCAATGCCGTTCTTAATCGCCTGCTGGAACTTGGGCGGCAGCGCATCAGCATACTGCACGGCCGCGCTGCGGTGAGAATCGAAATCGAGGATCGGGGACAGGCGCAGTTTGATGTCTTCGGGCGAAAGGTCGGGCAGCTTGTGGCCGAAGTCGAGAAAAATCGTGGAGCCCTGCCCTTCGAGGCCCCCGGCCTGCGAGGACTGTACGGAAGAGCCGGACACGGGGGCGCCGCCTACGCTGAACTGTAGGTGGTCGCGGAGATGGAACTTGGCCCTGCCGCCGCCGTTGATGTCGAAGACGATGCTCTTGTCGCGAAACTCGATGCGGGTGATCTGGACTTGATCACCCTGATGAATGACGGGGGCGCGGCCGACGACGAGGACGTGGCCGGAAGAGAAGGGGTTGTCGCCCTGCTGCTTATCGGCGGTGGTCAGAGAGGAATGAGCCTGGGCGGCCTCGAGGTGGAAGCCAGCCTTGCCGCCGGGAAGCGAAATCTGCGCGCGAACAAATTCACCGGAAATGGCGCGAATGATGGCGACGCGGGAATTTTCGGTGAGGTGAGGGCTGCGACGAGAGGTCTGCGCGGAGTCGCCCTTCGGTTTGGCGGCGGGCGCTTCCGTGACGGGCGAAGGGAGATTGCCCTGAGGCGCAGGCTTTTCCACGTCCGCAGACTGGCTCTGCTGAAAGTCCAAGCGGAACAGATGCGCGACGTCCGGAGTGGTCCCCAGGGCCACCACCAGGATCAAACATGCGGCACGTGGCATAGGACGGGCTCCCTGGCCCCTGCTACCGGGCTAGTCTACATCCGAAGGGGGGCGGAGGGAAGAGGCAGGCAACGGAATGCGCAGCAGGAGGAGGATGGCGGCGGCCACTACAAAGGTGAGGGCGAGACCGCCCTCGGGACCGTAGGCTCCGCCGGAGTACCAGGCCAGTCCGGGGGCGGGAACGGAACGGCCGCCGACACCGAAGCTGTAGCCGCTGACCGCCAATCCGAAGACGGGACCGAGAAACAGGTTCCAGGCAAAGTGAAGGCCGATGGGCATCCAGAGGGCGCGGCTTCGCAAACGCGCGACAGCGAGCAATCCGCCGGCGAGCGCGGTGTTGAAAGCGGAGAGGAGACTGGCTTGCGGGTTGGCCATGTGCGCCCAGCCGAACAGGACGCTGGAGAGCAGCGCGGCGAGGACCGGACCGACTGAATCGGCAACGCGCTGGAGGGCATAGCCGCGAAAGGTCAGCTCCTCAAAGGCAGCGGCCAGAAGAAGAAACACAGAGAGAAAAAGGAAACGGGAGAAGGAATGAGAGGCAAAGGGGGCCAGGCGGGCGGCGTGCGAAACAGAAAGGAGCGCCGCGGTGACGGAAACTACGGCCGCGCCTGAAGCGAAACCCACGCCGGACTGAAGCAGCCAGCGGGGAGAAAACGAAAGGCCGAGCGCGCGAAACTGAGATCCCTCAAGGGCGCAAAGGAAGGCGGCGCTGAGAGTCAGGGCGAAAGCGTCCAGAGACAGAACATAGAGAAGCGCGGAGTAGCGATGTCCGGGAGTGGTGACCCATTCGAAACGAAACCGCCACAGGCCCGCGAGGAACATCCAGCCCAGGAAGAGGAACACGCCGAAAGCGACGGCCAGCCAGAACGGGTGGAGCGGCGAATGGGAAGGAGCAGGGGGCGCAGGGCGGGAAGAAGGCAAGAGCGAGGCAGGCTGTGTGTGTTGGCTCATTCAGCCGGGAGACGCCGAGCCGGGTCGCCGGACGGCCCCGGGAAAGGGATGATAGCAAACGGCAGGGGCAGGCCGGGACGGCGAGTGACGGATTGTGCGCGGGACGGACGTAGGATAGCGGTGGGCAGCGGGATTTACAGTGGTGGATAGGCCACAGGAGAAGGGCGGGGTGATTGCGTCGCGGGAACAATGGCGTTAACGTAACCGGACCGGAATGCACGCCCACGGGACGGCCAGGGAAGCATGAGCTCGGACGCCAAAACTGCAGCGGCACGCGCCTTCGTCCGCAGCCTGAATATTCTGCTGAAGTTCGCGCGGCTGTACGAGTTCGGGCACGCGCGGACGGCAGCGCAATTCGAAATCACCTGGAATGAGCTGCGCTCGGTGTTGCAGGGGCAGGGCGGAGGAAGCCTGCTGCTGGGAGCGCACGGGGACCAGTTACACCTGGACGGAGTGCCGCTGGAGTCGGCGGCGGCGGAAAAAAGCTTTGCGCGGTTGATCTCGAGCGCGGGGATCGCCAGCATTATGTTCACGTCGCAGTGCACGCAGGCGACGCTGGCGCGATTTATCCGCGCATTTCCCTCCGGAGCCGGCGGATCGGCGGCAACGGCCGGAGCGCTGGCCGAACAACTGCGCACGTCGCTCGAAGGCGATCCGGGAATCCGCGTGAACGAGGTGCGGTTCGTGCGGGAAGATCCGGCGATGGCCGGAGTGAAGACGGCTGTGCAAATGACGGCGAAGGCGCTAGGCGCGGACGCGGCGCAGATGAAATCGTGGTTTGACGACCCGCAAAAACTCCTGCAACTCATCCTGGCATCGCAGGGCGCGAGAAATCCCGGAGGAGGACCAGGCGGGGGCGGGCCTGGCGCAGGGGGATCCGGCGGCGGACCGGGCGGGGGTGGGCCCGGCGGCGGAGGCGTAAGTTGGGGAACCGGCGGGGGGCCGGGGGGTGGAGGAACAGGCGGCGGGAGTTTGAGCTCCGGAAGCGGAAGTGGCAGCGGGGGCGGGCCTGGCGGCGGGGGCGGGCCTGGCGGCGGGGGCGGGCCTGGCGGCGGGGGACCGGGCGGAGGCGGCGGGAACAGAGAGGGATCGAGTTCGAGCGGCTGGGTCAGCGCAGGCGGAGGCGATGACGCGGGAGGATCCGGTAGCGCTGCGGCTGGGGGAAGCGGCACAGACGGCGGAAGCAGCGGCTGGGTGAGCGTCGGTAGCGGTGGCGGAGGTGGCGGAACGGAGGGCAGTGGCTCGGGATCCGGAGCTGGAAGCGGCTCTGGAGGGGCGAGCGGCGGAGGCGGGGGAGCGGCCGGTCCGGGCGGCGGGGGACCTGGTGGAGGGGGACCGGGCGGAGGCGGCGGAGTTGGAGGGACAGGTGGCGGTGGAGGTGGCGGTGGATTTGGAGGAAGCGGGGGCGGGTTCGGGGGCCCTGGAGGAGGAGGGATTGGCGGCGGCGGATGGGGCAGCGGCGGCGGACCGGGTGGGGGCGGCGGCGAGGGCGGGAAGAAAGTGCGACCGAGCATGTGGGCCGCGGCGGCAACCGCAGGTCTGTCCGTAGATGTGAAGGGGACGACGGGGGGCGCGGCACCACCTTCCGGAGTGTACGTGCCGGGGAGCGCATCGGGAGCCACGTTCACCATCCAGCAGGAAGACATCCGGGGCGTGCTGCAGATGCTGGTGCAGCTGGGAAAATCGACATCGGCAACGGCGGGAGGGGCGGAGCCGGCGATGTTCCAGCAGCGGCTGACGACCATGCCGATGCGGGCGCAGACGCTGCTGTACAACGCGCTGGCGGGACTGGCGGCGCAAGCGACGACGGACCAGCCGGACCAGCCCATGCTGCTGAAACTGGCGCAGCACATCGCAATCCGGTTCGCGCTGGAGAGCTACGAGCGGGGCGAAGTGAGGGTGAACGCGGTGAAGCAGATGTTCGAGAGCCTGAACCAGGAGATCGACGCGCTGCGCCGGGTAATCGGAGCGCACGAAGAGCGCATGGCGGTCTCGGGGGTGAAATACGAATCGCACGTGCAGTTGATGACGCAGTTCTTCTGGGAGGAAGTGCCGGAAGACAAGAAACGGGAAGTGCTGCTGACAGGCGAGGCGTGGTGCGTGCCGTCGCGGAACATCCGGCAATACGTGGAGGAACTGAAGAAAAAGGGCGATAAAGAAGCCATCCTGAAGGTGCTGCGGAATTACGTGAACTGCATTTCGCTGGAAGATTCGGAGGCGCGGCGGGAGACGGCGCTGGGACTGCCGGACCTGGCGGACCTGATGATGGGAGATGTGTCCGACCTGCTGATGGAATCGATCGAGGTGGTGGGGAAGCAGGTGGCGGTGGAGGAGAAACCGGAACTGCAGACGCTGATCGGGGCGGCATTTGTGCGGCTGAGCCAGGCGGCGGCGAGCCTGCATTCCTTCCCGGCGATGATCAAATCGCTGGACCTGGTGGAGGAAGTGGAGAAGGCGCGGCCGGGAGCGGGACAGAACCTGTTTTCGCGGATCGGGGTGGAAAACCGGATTCCGGAATTCATCGAGGAGGGACTGCGTGAAGAGTCCGTTCCGGAAGGGCTGACGGAACTGCTGAAACGCGCGCCGCGGCCGGCGATTGAGCAACTGGCCGTGAGGTTCAGCCGTGCGGGGTTCCGGGAAGACGTGGACCTGCTGCTGCGGATGGCGCGGGAACTGGGGGAAAGCGGAGTGGCGTTCCTGCGGGACGTGCTGCGCGCGGGGCCGCCGCCGCAGGCGGTGGAGTCGGTGGGACTGCTAGCGAGGCTGGATCCGGAGGCGCTGGAGCTGTGGCTGGCGCCGAAAGTGGCCGAATGGCAGCGCTCGTTCCACGACCGAGTGATCCGGCAGATCGCGGCGGCGGATTCTGTGCACCGGTGCCGGCTGCTGCTGACGATCTTCGACCAACTGGACCCGCTGGTAAAACCGCTGGCGCTGGACGAAATCGGGCTGAGCGGAGACGCGGCGGCGGTGCCAATGCTGATGGAGTTGGCGGGGGGCAACCTGCCGGCAGAAAGCGCGCCGTACCTGAGAATCAAAGCGATCGAGTCGCTCTCGCGGCTGCGCGCGGCGGATTCGATTCCGATTCTGCGGAAAATCGTGGAGACGCGGCAGATGTTCCGGTGGAGCTACCCGGCGGAACTGCGAATCGTGTCCCTGCAGGCGCTGGAAAAGCTGGACCCGGACTACGTGAAAAACATATTCCCGAAGAGCGGAGTGGAGGCGGGTGAATTCGCGATCGCGACGCCGCTGGAGGAGCCGATGTCGTCGTGCCTGAGGCAGCGGAGATACGCGCGGCTGAAACTTTCGCGCCCGCTGCCGCTGGTAACCACAAACCTACGGGAGAACCAAAAGCTGGAGACGACGTCCATGAACCTGGGGGGCGGGATCGCCACGTGCGAGCGCTACCTGACGCCGGGGACGCTGATCCAGATCAAATTCACGCCAACGATGAAGAGCATCAAGGCGACGGCATTCGTGAGGGATTCGCGAAGCCAGATGATGGGATTCGAAATCGTGGACATCGAGCTGGAGGAGCGGCACAAACTAAGGCGCGTGCTGGCCGACCTGGCGGGGGTGACGCCGCCAACATCTCCCAAGAGCCGGAGCCGGCGACGCGACCGCGCGGTGGCGACCGTGGCGACGCCGCCGACACCTGCTCCACCCAAACCGAGCGAAAATTAAGGCCGACGAACCTCGAGGCGGGGGCGCCACCGGGCAGGCGCCGGCGATCCAGTTCAGCGCAGAACTTCCTGATCGAGGGTGAAGTGTGTCTTCACGGAGAAGCGCTTGCCGTGGAACTCAAAGGTGGCGCGGGAGCGGCCGCCGGGGGGAAACAGGGGCGCGCCATTGACGACGCGCGGGAAGTAGAAGTGCGCGGCCTCGGAAGCACCGACGCCGGAGTGCAGGGATTCAAGAGGAGCGATGGTGACTCCGGCGACGGAGAGGTGAGCACGGGGACCGGAATCGTCGTCGGTGAGCGGGCCAATCGGATCGAGGGGCATGGAACCGGGCGGGGAGCCGATGGGCCCGGCTTTCTCGAGAGCCTTCAGGGTCACGACGTAACGGTCGGGCGGGAGCCGTGGAGGAATGGAGAGATACTCGGCGGTGGCGCGTTCGCCGAGCTCCATGAGGCGAGCAAAGGCGTCCTCGACGGGAGCCGAGGATTCCCAGCGGACGAGGAACACGATGCCATTTCCCATGGGAACATCCATCCTGCCGGTGGAGGAATCACTGGGAGCGCGGACGCGGGTCTGAAGGCAGTTGCCACCGCTGTCCATGAGGTCGGGATCGCAGTGACGATGCGACCTGTCGATAGACAGCTCCGGCGCTTCGGTAGATCCGGCCAGGGCACGAATTTCCTGGCGGGCCCAGGGAGAATCCTCCAAGAGCTTGAGAGATTCTTTCAACGTCCACTCGGAACGAGGCTTGTGCTTCCAGAAATCGTCGGCGTGGGAGACGGCTGCGACGAGGACGAGCCCGGCCAGCAGGAGAGCGGCGCGGTGCGGGAGGGAGCGGACAGCGGAAAGCATACGTGGCACCTCCGCCGGGAGCGGGCCGGTGGCGCCTATGATACGCCGGGGAAGGCGAGAGTGACAGCCGGACATGCTCAGGGAGAAGAGGCCTTGCCGGCGCTGCAGCGGGCGCAACCGAGCGGGCCGGAGAGAATCAGTCCGACCAGGCCAGATAGCCGGGCACGATGAGATTGGCGATGGGCACAAGAATGAGGATGCCCCACCAGCCGGGCTTCTGACGAGCCTCAGCCACACCCACCCAGAGAAGAACGGTGATGATGATGTTGACCAGCGGAATAAAACAGAGGAGGACCCACCAGCCGGGCTTTTTGGCGATTTGTGTCATGAGGTAAAGGTTGATGATGGGGATCCAAGCCATCCAGCCGTTTGGAGTGCGGGTCTTATCGGCGATGACCTGGAGGGCCAGGGCGGCATAGACGTAAAAGGCCAGAGCAAACATCAGGATGAAGTAGAAGAAAGCGCCAAAGATGGCCCATGCGGCGCGTTCATCCTGGGCAAAGGCGAGCCCCGGCGCGAGACAGATGGCGGCGGGGGTCAGCAGCGAAACGACCGGGACAAGGCTCGGTCGGCGGGCTTGCATGCTCATCTCTTCCTCCTGAACGAGGTCGCGGGACCTCCGAGAATTGTGGGCAATTTACTGGAAGCGGGCGCGGGTGTCAAAGGGGAATCGCAAACGCACGGCCCGGACTGACGGCCAGCGGGTGTGCGAGAAACGCCCCGGCGCGGGTGGACACGCGGGCCGCGGGCGCCGACGCCGGCAACGCCCCCTTGCCTGAGATTGGGAAGCCCGGCTAGCGCTGCGGCGCCTTGTTCGGATCGGCAGGCCGCGAAGGCAGCGTGTGCCGATGAGCGTCGAGCGCCTTGGTAACTTCGGCGATGGCGCGATCGAGCTGAGCATCCTTGCCGGCGATGAGGTCGGCGGGCTCATTGGTGATATCGATGTCGGGGTCCACGCCATGACCCTCGATGACCCACTGGCCGTCCGCCGAAGCAGTGGCGGACTCCGGAACAAAAACCTGGCCGCCATCGATGAGCGGGCCGTGACCGGTGATGCCGACGACGCCGCCCCAGGTGCGCTTGCCGATCAGAGGACCGAGGCCGGCCTGGCGGAACATATAGGGGAAGATGTCGCCATCGGAGGCGGAGGTCTCGTTGATGAGGCAGACCATGGGACCGACGAAGGTGGCGTCGGGATAGGTTCCGGCCTCGTCGCGATCGCGGGCGAACTCGGTGCCGAGGAGGACGCGGCGGAGGCGGTTGATGAGCATTTGGGAAACGTTGCCACCGCCATTACCGCGGACGTCCACGATCATCCCCTCTTTGCGGATCTGGGGATAGTAGTACTTGATGAACTCGCGGATTCCGTCGGCGCCCATGTCGGGGATGTGGATGTAGCCGATGCGGCCGCCGGTCTTGCGCGTGACGTACTCGCGGTTGCGGCCCACCCAATCGAGATAGATCAGATCCTCCTCGGAGCCGATGGGACGATAGGAGACCTTTCGGGCGCCCTCGAACGAAGGTTTGGAGTTGACGGTGAGCTCAACAGGATTTGTGGATTTATTGCGGAGGAGTTCGTAGGGATTCTCCCGAGCGGTGAGCTCACGGCCGTCGATGGCCAGGACGTAGTCGCCGGCCTTGATGTCCACGCCGACTTCGGTGAGCGGGGAGCGGTAGTTGGCTTCCTCGTTCTGGCCGGCGAAGATGCGGGAGATGCGGTAACGGCCCGCGGAGGCGTCTAGTTCGAAGCGCGCGCCGGGAAGGCCGACGGGGGCGCGCTTGGGGATATCGATGTCGCCGCCGACGATGTAGGCGTGGGAATTGCTGAGCTCGGCGATCATCTCGCCAATGACGTAGTTGAGGTCCGAACGGTCGCCCACATAGGCGACGAGGGGACGGTATTGCTCGCGGAGGGCCTCCCAGTTGTAGCCATTCATGTTCTTGACGTAGAAGAAGTCGCGGTAGCGGCGCCAGACCTCGTCGAAGACTTCGAGCCATTCCTGGCGGGGAACGCGGTCTTCGGTGAGGCCGGCGGTGGAGACGGGCTTGGGATTGGCCTTGCCGCCGGGATTGGCGTCGTAGAGCTTAAATTCCTGGCCGGAGCGGACGAGGATTTTGGAGCCGTTCTGGCTGACGTCGTAGCCGTTCACTTTCTCGGCGAGCACGGTTTCCTTGCGGTCCTTGAGGGAAAAGAGGACGAGAGCGGACTCGGGATAGCTCTCGCGACCGTAATAGAAGGAGCCGGCGCGGAAATAGACGAGATAGCCGGGGATGGCGGTGACGGCGAAGTAATTGTCGGGCTGGACGGGAACGCGAGTGACGCGATCAGCGAGACCGTCGAAATCAATGCGTACGGGCTCCTTTGATTTCTCTTCCTTCTTAGCTCCGGGCTTCTCTTCGCCCTTCTTTGCGGGTGTGCCGGCTTGGTTTTCCGCTTCGCCGGAGATGGTGACTTCATCGCTTTCGGGCGGGAAGGGGTTCTTGCCGTCCTTGCGGAGGGTGAGGGCGAAGATGCCGGCGCCGCGGTTAGTGGCGAAATTGAACTCAATCTGGCTCAACAGGGGCTGGAATTCGCGGACGCTGAGGAAATAGAGATAGTTTCCGTCGGGATTCCAGGAGGGGCGGGCGGAATCATAGAGGGCGGGAGTGACGGCGTGAAGCTGCGCGTCAGCGAGCGACCAGATGTTGATCTGGCGGAAGCCCTCGGTGGTGGTAAGCGAAAAGGCAAGGAAATTGCCGTCGGGAGACCAGGTGTAGTCGCGGAGGAAGCCGTTCTTGTCGTGGGCCACGCGGACGATTTTCTTGTCAGCGAGGGTGACGACCCAGAGATCGCCGTTCTTGTCGCTGAAGGCGATGTGCTTGCCGTCGGGGGCCCATTCGGGGGCGTAGCGCATGGAGTGGCCGTCGTGGGTCAACTGCTCGGGATTGCCGGAGCCGTCCTGATTGATGAGGTAGAGCTCCTCCTCGCCGCTGCGGTCGGAAATGAAGGCGATAGTGGCGCCGTCCGGGGACCAGCGGGCCCACTTGTCGTGGGAGTCGGAGGAGTGGGTGAGATTGCGTGTGGGACCGTGCTCGATGGGTGCGGTGAAGACGTCGCCGCGGGCAACGAAGAGGGCGCGCTCGCCCTTGGGGCTGAGGGCGGCGTCTTCGATGTGATTGGCCACGGAAATATACGAAGGGCGGATGGCCAGTCCGTCGGAAGGCACGGTGATGGAGACAGCGCGGGACTGGCCGGAGGGGATGTCGAAAACCTGCAATTCGCCGCCGAGCTCGTAAACAATGCGGGAGTTGTGGTCGGTGCCGGGCCAGCGCAGGTCCCACTTTTTGAAATGAGTGAGCTGCTCGGTCTTTTTCGTGGCCGGGTCGTAGGAATAGAGATTGAGCGTGTCGTCGCGATCGGAATCGAAATAGATCTTGCCGCCGATCCACATGGGATCGCGGTTGCAACGGGGGCCTTCCGTGATTTTCTCCGCGGCGTTCGTTTTCAGATCGAAGAGATAGAGCTGCTGGGCCCAGCCGCCGGAATAGCGTTTCCAGGTGCGGAAGTCGCGGAAGAGCGGGGAGTAGACCATGCGGGCGCCGTCGGGCGAGAAGTCGCCGGCGCCAGAAGTGGGCATGGGAAGGGCCTTGGGCAGGCCGCCTTCCACGGAAACGGTGTAAAGCTGGGAGTCGCCGAGGTCGAAATGATCGCGGAGGGAGCGGAAGAGAACGCTCTTGCCATCGGGGGTCCAGCCGTAGACCTGATTGTCGTAGCCCCAGCGGGGAGGAAGCGGGCCGCGGGCAGGGTAGAAGGTGAGCTGGCGGGGAATGCCACCGGTGGAGGGAATGAGGTAGACCTGCTCATCGCCGTCGTACTGGCCGGTGAAAGCGATCCATTTGCCGTCGGGGGAAAACTTAGGGAACAGTTCGAGGCCGGGGTGGGCGGTGAGACGCGTGGCTGTGCCACCGGCGACGGGAGCGACCCAGAGATCGCCTGCGTAAACGAACACAATGCGGTCGTCGTGAATGTCGGGAAACCGGAGGAGCTTCGTCTGGGCTCTGGATGGGAGAGCAAAGGCGCAGGCGAGAGCGCAGAGCAGCGCAACACGACGGAAACGTGGAATCAGCATTTCAATGGCATCCTTTTAGATTGGATTGCGGCCAGGGGAACGAATTGCACACCCCAGAGCACGGCCACCGACCCCGGAGGAATCAGACGCGCGAATGGCGAGGATGGTTCCAAAGAGCAAGTGGCGAGCCCCGTAGCGGGAGCATCCTAAGGGCAACGAGGCGGAGGCGCAACCGGGGAATTGGCGCATCGCACGCGATCCGCGCCGAGAAGAGCAGCGCGGCCCGGGGCGAACCCTTCGCGCACTCCGTGCCCTCAGGGCACCATTTCCTGGTCGGAAATGGTGCGGAAGGAGGGATTTGAACCCCCACGGCCTCGCGGCCACAGGGTCCTAAGCCCTGCGCGTCTGCCAGTTCCGCCACTTCCGCATGAGGTTCAATCTAGCACCGGCGAGGGGAAGCGGCAATCGAAGCGAAGAAAACAAGCGGCGATAGAGTGGCGGGGAGAGCAGTGCGAATCATTCGAACGCGTGCAACTGTTTGCCGCGAGTTTCCGGCAGGAGAGCAGTGCCGAGAATCATGAGCATGTAGGCGCCGCCGGCGCAAACAGCGATGACCGGGCCGAGAGTGGCGCGGTCGCCGAAATAACCGACCAGATAGGGAAACGCGGCGCCGACGCCGCGGCCGAAATTGTAGGAGAAACCCTGTCCGGAGCCGCGCAGGCGGCTGGGAAACAGTTCGGTGAAAAACGCGCCGACGGGGCTGAACACGCCGGAAGCAAAAAAGCCGAGCGGGAAGCCGAGCAGCAGCATCACGGCATTGCCGATGGGCAGATAGGTGTAGGCAATCACAGTGACGAACGAGCATGCGGCGTAGAGGATCAGGGTTTTCTTTCGGCCGAGGTAATCGGTCAGCCAGGCGCTGATCATGTAGCCCGTGAACGAGCCGGCAATGACGACGAACAGGTAAGCGGCGGTGTTCATCACGGTGAGGTGGCGCTGCGTCTTCAGGAAAGTGGGCAACCAGGTGGTGATGGCGTAGTAGCCGCCCTGAGCGCCCACGGAGAGCAGCGAGGTGAGAAGCGTAACGCGCAGGATGTCCGGTGAAAAAACTTCGAGGAAACCGGCGCGGGCGCCTTCCGATTGGAGGCGGGCCCGCGTGGCGGTGTACACCTGGGGCTCCGGGACGCGGCGGCGAATGTAGAAGACGAGAAGCGCGGGGAGGATGCCGATCCAGAACAGGGCGCGCCAGGCGAGAGCATCCGGGAGCAGGCGGAACAGGAGGAAGTAAAAGGCTGCGGCAATTCCCCAGCCGATGGCCCATCCGCCCTGAACGGTGCCCACGGCTTTGCCGCGATGCTCGGCGCCGATGGCTTCTCCCATGAGCACGGAGCCGACGGCCCATTCGCCGCCGAAGCCGAGGCCCTGCAGGCCGCGAGCGATGAGGAGCTGGTAGAAATTATTCGTGAAGCCGCAGGCAAACGTGCAGACGGCGAACCAAATGATGGTGAGCTGGAGAATGCGGGTACGGCCGAAACGGTCGGCAAGCGTTCCCCCGAGCCAGCCGCCAACGGCAGAAATGAGGAGGGCGGCGGTGCCAAGCAGGCCGGCCTTGGATTTGCTGATGTGCCAGGCGGCGATGAGGCTGGGAATGACGAAGCTGTAGACCATCACGTCCATGCCGTCGAGAGCCCAGCCACCAAAGGTGGCGATCATAGTGCTGCGTTCGGGAGGGGAAAGCTGGGAGAGCCAGGAGCCGGAGGCGGCGCCGGAAGCCGGAGGGAAAGCAGATCTGGAGCTCATTTGCGAGTGTTGAATGACTGCGCGAAACTGCGACACATTCTAGCGGCCGGCGCGCGGAAACCCTAGAAAAAGTTGGGCGGCGGGAGCCTGGGAACCTGGAGCGAAGCAGGAAACCGGACGAAAACGACTGCATCGAATTTCCAGCAACGGAGGAGGAGAACATGGCGGAACAGAATTTCGAGAACCACACCAAGTTCGTGCCGGGATTTCACATCGGAGTGCTGGGGATACTGGTGGCAAACGTCATCTGGAGCGTGGTGCGGGTGATCCGCTTCTTCAACGTGGAGAACGCGTTCGCGGTGCTGGTGACGATTGCTGTGCTGGGGGGGATTCTGTATGGGCGGATCTTCGCGCTGACGGTGCAGGACCGGGTGATCCGGCTGGAGATGCGGCTGCGGATGGAACGAGTGCTGCCGGGGGAGTTGCGCGGGCGAATCGGAGAGTTCAGCGTGGGACAACTGGTGTCGCTGCGATTCGCGAGCGACGCGGAACTGCCGGAACTGGCGCGGAAGGTGCTGGAAGGAAAAATCGAGGACCGCAAGGCCATCAAACAGATGGTGAAGGACTGGCAGCCTGACTGGCTGCGGGCATAGGGGGGACACGGAAGCTGGCGCGGGCGGGCGCAGGGTGGCGACCGGAGACGGGAGTAGTGGAAAGACGGAATGAGAACGCGCCGGGGGCTTCTGGGCTTTCCGCTTGACAATGGGGAGGTGGCCGCCCATCGTAGATGGTTTTCGTCCAGGGGAGGCCGCCGGCAGATCGTGCGCCCATGTCTGTGAAGCCCATCCAGGTGCGACTGTTTTTCCACGACAAATGTTTTGACGGCGCGGCGTCCGCCGCGGTGTTCACGCGATTCTACCGGGAGCGGGTACGCGGGGACGCGGAATTCCACTACACGGGAATGACGCACCGGGCGCGGCATCCGTTCACCCCGGAGATGTTCGATGGGGACGAGAACGGGATCGTGGACTTCAAGTATTCGAGCTCCGAGAAACTGACGTGGTGGTTCGACCATCACCAGAGCGCGTTCCTTTCGCAGGAAGACGCGGACCATTTCCGGGGGGACCATTCCGGCAAGAAGTTCTACAACCCGGAATACCACTCGTGCACGAAGCTGCTGGCGGACGTGACCTCGAAACAGTTCGGATTCAACGCCGCGCCGCTGGAGGAGCTGGTGAAGTGGGGCGACATCATCGACGGAGCGCAGTACCCGGACGCGGCGACGGCGGTGGGGCTGGCGGAACCGGCCATGAAACTGGCGCTGGTCATCGAGGCAGCGCCGGAGGACGACCTGGTGCCGCGGCTGATCCCGGAGATGGCGCGGCGGCCAATGGCGGAAATGATTGAACTGCCGGAGGTGAAAAACCACCTGGGCCCGCTGCTGGAGCGGCACGAAAGGTCGCTGGAACTTTTCCGGAAGCGCGCGCGCAGGGAAGACGGCGTGGTGTATTTCGACCTGAGCGGGGACGAAATGGAAGGCTACAACAAATTTATCCCCTACTACCTGTTTCCGGACGCGGTGTATTCAGTGGGGGTGAGCGCATCGGCGCTACGCGTGAAGGTGTCGGTGGGATCGAATCCGTGGACCAAAACGCCGCTGCGGCATAACCTGGCGGCGCTGTGCGAACGGTACGGAGGCGGGGGCCACGCGCGAGTGGCGGCCATCTCGCTGGAACCGGGCGACGTAGGGCGGGCACAGAAGGTGGCGCGAGCCATTGCGGAAGAATTGCGGCAGTAGACTTCCCTTTCCCGGGGCCGCGGGAAGAGCGCGGCGTGGCCGGACACCCACAGCCAGAACCGTCAGACCGTTAATCATTGCAATAAGGGAGGGCGGGCACGAGAATCGGAGTGCGCACCCGCGCGCGGGGAGCGCAGGGGAGGAGGCGGGACATGTCGCCGATGCTGAACGCTCACATGGTCACGACGGGAGGCGAGCTGGCGGGATATCGGGTTGTGAAAAACCTGGGATTGGTGCGAGGAATCGTGGTGCGCTCGCGGAGCATATTCGGGACGATCGGGGCGTCGCTGCAGACCATCGTGGGAGGAAACATCACGCTGTACACAGAAATGTGCGAGAAGACACGGGAAGACGCGTTTGAGCTGATGATGCAGCACGCGGCGGAGCGGGGCGCGAACGCCGTGATCTGGGCGCGCTACGACGCGAATGAAGTGATGCAGGGCGTGACGGAAGTGCTGGCGTACGGGACGGCCGTACAGGTCGAGGCTGTTCACAACTAACTGCCGGCGACACGCGCTGGGACAAGTCCAACCGCAACCAAGGGGGGACAGGAAGGCCGCCGTGCGCCACGGGTGTGCCCCGACCCCGGGCGCGCTGGGAGCATCACGCGGTCCGCGTTTGCGCGCTGCAAACACCGCGCGGGCGGGATGTGCTCCCTGTCACATCCCGATGTGGAGAGGGTCACCGAAGCCGCAAACCGAATCGCGGGAAAGTGGCATGTGAGAAGGCAGTGTAAGAAGACCATGCCGCCGCTCGGCACCTTTCCGGGAGGAACTCCTGCCCACGGAAGACCCCGTTTGATTTGCCGGTGGCACCGGTCCGGTTGCGAGCCGGGCGGCACACTCGCAGGCATTGGGGGAGCGAAAGGCCATCCGTAGAAACGAAACCGAGGAGAGGTCGTCATGCCGATCACAAGACAGGAAGCACTGAACTACCACGCCGGGCCGCGGCCCGGAAAGATCGAAATTACGCCGACCAAGCCTTGCCGCACGCAGAGGGATTTGAGCCTGGCGTACACGCCGGGGGTGGCAGAGCCGTGCCTGGCGATCCAGAAAAATCCGCACGACGCGTTTGTGTACACGGGACGGGCCAACCTTGTCGCGGTGGTGACGAACGGGACGGCGGTGCTGGGACTGGGCGACATCGGGGCGCTGGCGGGCAAACCGGTGATGGAAGGCAAGGCGGTGCTGTTCAAGCGATTTGCGGGAGTGGATGTGTTCGATATCGAGGTGAATTCGAAGAATCCGGACGAAGTGATCCGGGTGTGCCAACTGCTGGAGCCGACGTTCGGAGGAATCAACCTGGAGGACATCAAGGCGCCGGAGTGCTTCCAGATAGAAGAGACGCTGAAGAAGACGATGAAGATCCCGGTGTTCCACGACGACCAGCACGGGACGGCGATCATCACCGGAGCGGCGCTGCTGAACGCGCTGGAGATCACGGGGAAGGACATTGGGAAAATCAAAGTGGTGTTCAACGGGGCGGGGGCATCGGGAATTGCCACAGCGGAGCACTACATCCGGCTGGGAGTGAAGCGGGAGAACATCTTCCTGGTGGATACGAAGGGGCTGGTCTACAAGGGCCGCGCCGAGGGGATGAACAAATACAAGGAGCGGTTCGCACAGGGCAGCACGCCGCTGACGCTGGCGGACGTGGTGCGAGAGGCGGACCTGCTGGTGGGGCTGTCCGTGAAGGGGGCGTTTACGCCGGCGATGCTGAGGAGCATGGCGAAGGACCCGATCGTGTTTGCGATGGCGAACCCGGACCCGGAGATCACGTATGAGGAAGCGCGGGCGACGCGAAGCGACATCCTGATGGCGACGGGGCGTTCGGACTACCCGAACCAGATTAACAACGTGCTGGGGTTTCCGTTTATTTTCCGGGGGGCGCTGGACGTGCACGCGACGGCGATCAACGACGAGATGAAGCTGGCGGCGACGCGAGCGCTGGCGGCATTGGCGAAAGAGGACGTGCCGGATTCGGTGTGCCGGGCGTACGGGGTGAGCCAGATCCGGTTCGGGCGGGATTCGATCGTACCGCGGCCCTTCGACCCGCGGGTGCTGCTGTGGGAAGCGGCGGCCGTGGCGGAAGCGGCAATGCGAACGGGAGTGGCGCTGGAGCCCGTGGACCTGGACGAGTACCGGGACAGGCTGGAGGAACGGCTGGGACGCGCGCGGGAGGTGATGCGCGGGTTGACCCAACGGGCAAGGACGTCACCGAAGCGCGTGGTCTTTCCGGAAGGCGAGAACGAGAAAATTCTGCGGGCATGCCACGTACTGGTGGAGGAGAAGGTGGCGCGTCCGATCCTGCTGGGCGAGGAAGGCGAGATCCATGCGAAGGCGGAAGAAATCGGAATCCCCCTGGAAGGCATGAAGATTGTGGACGTGGAGAAGTCGGAGCGAAGAGAGGACTACGTGCAGGAGTACTACCGGCTGCGGCAGCGGCGGGGAGTGACTCTGACGGAATCGCGGGAGCTGGTGAAGAACCGGAACGTGTTCGGTTCGCTGATGGTGCATCTGGGCGACGCGGACGCGCTGGTCTCCGGCGTGACGCAACACTATCCGGACACGATCCGGCCGGCGCTGCAGGTGGTGAAGGTGAGGGAGGACGTGCACCGCGTATCGGGACTGTACGTGCTGCTGACGAAGAAGGGGGAGCTGCTGTTCCTAGCCGATTGCAGCGTGAACATCGAGCCGACGGCGGAAGAGCTCGCGGAAATCGCGCTGTGCGCGGCAGAGACGGCGCGGCGGTTCCAGGTGGAGCCGCGGGTGGCCATGCTCTCGTTTTCGAACTTCGGGAGCACGGAGCACCCGCTGTCAAAGAAGGTGCGGAGAGCGACGCAACTGGTGAAAGAGCGGGACCCGCTGCTGACGGTGGACGGGGAGATGATGCCGGACACGGCCGTTTCGCCCGAGATCCTGGAAAAAGAGTATCCCTTCTCGAGGCTGCAAGGCGGGGCGAACGTGCTGATCTTTCCGGATCTGGAATCGGCGAGCATCGCCTGCAAGCTGCTGACCCACGTGGGCGGGGCGGAAGCGATCGGGCCCATCCTGATGGGAATGAGCAAACCGGTGTACGTGCTGCCCCGCGGTGCGGATACGGACGACATCGTGAACATCACGGCGCTGGCCGTGGTGGATGCGCAGGAACAGCGCGTGAAGGAAACGGTAGAGGTATGGCAGGTAGCGCCGGTGGCAGCCGACTGAGGACGGGGCAGGACAACGCGGGAAGGCGGCTCTCCGTGCCCGTGCGAGCGGGCTGAAAGGAGGAGCGATGTCCTGGGAACAGGATTACCGGAAAAAACTGAGGCGTCCGGGAGAGGCTCTGTGTGCGGTGCGCTCCGGAATGCGTGTGTATATTCAGCCGGGGTGCGCGGAGCCGGAAACGCTGGCGGAGGCGCTGCTGGAACGGGCGCCCTTTGTGAACGACGTGGAGGTGGTGCACCTGCTGACGCTGGGGTGCGCGGACTACGTGAAGCCGGAAATGGAGAGCCATTTCCGGCACAACGCGTTCTTCATCGGGGGAAACGTCCGCGAAGCGGTCAACGACGGGCGCGCGGACTACACGCCGGTGTACCTGAGCGAAGTGGAAGAGCTGTTTGAAAGCGGAGCGATGCCGCTGGACGTGGCGTTGATCCAGGTGTCGCCGCCGGACGCGCACGGATTCTGCAGCCTGGGCGTGGGGGTGGATACGACGCTGACGGCGGCGAAATGCGCGCGGACGGTGATCGCGCAGGTGAACGAGGAGATGCCGCGGACGTACGGCGACAGTTTCCTGCACGTGGACCAGATCCATATGTTCGTGGAGTCGTCGCGTGCGCTGTGCGAGCTGCCGCAGGAGCCGGTGACGGGGTTGCACGTGGAAATCGCGCGGAACGTGGCGGGACTGATCGACGACGGCGCGGTTCTGCAAACGGGGATCGGGGGGATACCGAGCGCGGTGCTGCCGTTCCTGATGGACCGCAAGGACCTGGGGATCCACACGGAACTGGTGTCGGATGCGGTGATCCCGCTGATCGAAGCTGGGGTGGTGACCGGAGCGCGGAAGAGCTACAAGCCGCGGAAAATCATCCTGGGGTTCGTGCTGGGAACGAAGAATCTGTTCAACTACGTGGATAACAACCCGGCGTTTGAATTCCGGCCGTGCGCGTACACGAACGATCCGCGGATTATCGCGCAGAACGACAACATGGTGGCGATCAATTCGGCGCTGCAAATCGACCTGACGGGACAGGTGTGTTCGGATTCCCTGGGAACCTATTTTTACAGCGGAATCGGGGGGCAGGTGGACTTCCTGCGCGGAGCGGCGGATTCGAAGGGGGGAAAGCCGATCATAGCGGTGTCGTCCACGGCGAAAAAAGGGGCGCTGTCGCGGATAGTGCCGACGCTGACGCCGGGGTCGGGGGTGGTGACGTCGCGAGGACTGATCCATTACGTGGTGACGGAATACGGAGTGGCCTACCTGCACGGGAAATCGATCCGGGAGCGGGCGAAAGCGCTGATCGAGATCGCGCACCCGGACTTCCGGGAAGAACTGTACGAGTACTGCGAAGGGACGAAATGGCTGAGGCATCCGCAACTGGAGCCGGCCGCGGCAGAGAGGTGAGCCATGCCCGAACGAGCTTCCGGAAGAGTGGACATCAACATTGAGGAGTGCAAAGGATGCGGTCTTTGCGTGGCGTCGTGCCCGCCGAAATGCCTGCTGCTGGCGCCGGAACTGAGCGCGTACGGGGTGCATCCGGCAAGTTACACGGGGCGGGACTGCACGGGCTGCGGGATCTGCTTCTACTGCTGCCCGGAACCGGGTGCCATCGTGGTGTACCGGAGGGTGGCGGCAAAGTCACCGGCAGAGAGGCCACAAGGAGGCGCATATGCGACAGCTCTGTAAGGGCAACGTGGCGGTGGTGAAAGGCGCGCTCCTGGCGGGGTGCCGCACGTATTACGGCTACCCGATCACCCCGGCGAGCGAGATCGCGGAGTCGGCGGCGCTGCTGCTGCCGCAGGTGGGCGGGACGTTCGTGCAGGCGGAAAGCGAAGTGGCCGCGATCAACATGGTGTATGGAGCGGCGGCGGCGGGACAACGGGTGATGACGGGATCTTCGGGGCCGGGGCTGAGCCTGATGCAGGAAGGCATCTCGTATCTGGCGGGCGCGGAATTGCCTTGCGTGATAGTGGACGTGATGCGGGCCGGGCCGGGGCTGGGGAACATCGCGCCCGAACAGAGCGACTATTCCGCGATGGTGAAGGGCGGAGGACACGGGAATTACCGGAACCTGGTGGTGGCTCCGGCTTCCGTGGAGGAGATGGCGAAACTGACCATGCTGGCGTTTGAGCTGGCCGACCGGTACCGGAACCCCGCGATTGTGCTATGCGACGGATTTGTTGGGCAGATGGTGGAGGCGGTGGAACTGGAAGACCGCGAGGCCCGGCCGCCGGAAAAACCGTGGGCGGTGAGAGGGACGGCGGAGACGAGAAAGAACCTGATTACTTCGATTTACCTGGAGACGGACGTGTTGGAGGATCACCAACGGCGGATGGAGGCGAAATACGCGCTGGCGGAGCGGGAGGAGCCGCGGCACGAGTTGTACGAGGCGGAGGACGCGGAGGTGCTGCTGGTGGGATATGGAATTGTGTCGCGGGTGCTCCGTACCGCGGTGGAGAAGGCGCGGAGGGAGGGCCAGCGGGTTGGGCTGTTCCGTCCGATCACGCTGTGGCCCTTCCCGACGAAGGCGCTGGCGGCTGCCGCGAAACGCGCGGAACGAGTGCTGGTGGTGGAGCTGAGCCACGGGCAAATGCTGGAGGATGTGCGGCTGGCGCTCGAAGGAAAGGTGCCGGTGGAATTCTACGGACGCGTGGGCGGAAATGTGCCGGCGGTGGAGGAAGTGGAAGCGCGAGTGGCGGCGCACGCGATGGCCGCAGCCTGAAGGAGACGGGCCATGAGAGATGAAACAGGCGGAATGGCCGTTGCGGAAGCGGAAGGGGCGCAGGCGGAATACGAGACGGTGCACAGCAAATCGCGCGTCTTCTATCCGGTGTACGAGCGGAAAACGGACCTGCAGCAGCAGACACATTACTGCCCCGGATGCGGGCACGGAATCGTGCACAAATTGGTGGCGGAGGCAATAGAGGAGCTGGGGCTGCAGAACCGGACGATTCTGGTGAGCCCGGTGGGTTGCGCGGTGTTCGCGTATTACTACTTCGATGTGGGGAACGTGCAGGTGGCGCACGGGAGAGCGCCAGCGGCAGCCACGGGAATCAAGAGGGCCTGCCCGGAGCAGGTGGTGATTTCCTACCAGGGAGATGGAGACCTGGCGGCAATCGGGACGGCGGAAATCGTGCACGCGGCGAATCGCGGAGAGAAGATGTGCGTAATCTTCGTGAACAACGCAATCTATGGGATGACCGGCGGGCAGATGGCGCCCACGACGCTGGTGGGGCAGAAGAGCACGACCACGCCATGGGGACGGCGGCCGGCGAACGAGGGCTATCCAATCCGGATGTGCGAGCTGCTGGCCACGCTGGAAGCGCCGGCGTACATCGAGCGCGTGGCGCTCTCGGACAACAAGAACATCATGAAGGCACGGCGGGCCATCCGGAAGGCGCTGGAGATTCAAAGAGACGGAACGGGGTTCGCGTTCGTGGAGATCCTCTCGCCGTGTCCCACAATCTGGGGGCTGGACGCGGTGGCCGCGCGGAACTGGGTGGCGGAGAAGATGATTCCTGCATTTCCTCCAGGCGTGTTCCGCGACCGCAAGCCGGAAACTCCGGTGAATCAGGCACCCAAAGTTAGGACGGTGGCGGAAGTTCTGGAACTGGGGACTAGCGAGCAGGGACGGGCGGCGCCGCACGGGCTGCCGTCGCACTCCTTCCATACGCTGACTTTGAAAATCGCCGGAAGCGGAGGACAGGGAGCGCTCCTGCTGGGACAACTGTTGGCGGAGATGGGGCTGCGGGAAGGGCTGGAGGTGAGCTGGCTGCCATCGTATGGACCGGAGATGCGATCGGGGAGCGCGCATTGCCACGTGTGCCTGTCGAAAGAGAGAATCGGGTCGCCGCTGGTATCGCATCCGGACGTACTCATCGCGATGAATGAAATCTCGCTGCGGAAATTCGCGCCGCAGGTGGCGGCGCATGGACTGATTCTCTACAACCGGGAAGCGCTGCCGGGGGACTTTTCCCCGCCGGAGGCGCGCGTGGTGTGTATCCCGGCTTCGGAGATCGCGGATAAGCTGGGGTCCACAAAGGCCGCCAACATGGTGCTGCTGGGGGCGCTGCTGGAGGAAACGGGATGCCTGGCCACGGAAACCGCGCTGCGTGCGATCGAAGAGAAGGTGAAACGGACCGAGCTGCTGGAAACCAACCGCAATGCGCTGGAGGCGGGACGGCAATTTGTGGACGTGCGGGTGTGGACGGGAGCGGAAACCCAGCCGGACGGATTTGCATGAGCGAGCGGCGCGCGCGAAAGATGCGGAATCGGGCGGGACAGAGGCGCAAGATTTCGAGCGCCCTCTTTATTGGTTCAGGTGAAACCCCACGCTGACCACGAGCTGAACAGCCACGGGCTGATCGTTGAGATAGGTGGGCTCGAACTTCCACTGGCGCACCGCGTCGAGAGCCGCCTTCATAAGCAGGGGATGGCCGGAGAGGGCCCTGGCGTCCACCACGTCTCCCCGTTCGTCGATGATGGCCTCGATGACGACGACGCCTTCGACGTGGGCCTGACGGGCGAGGACGGGGTATTCAGGCGGCGGGGCGGAGATCTTGCGCGGTTCCTTGACGCGGCCGCCGACGCGCACGGGCGCGGAGGGCTTTGCGGGGGGCGCAATCGCGGGCAATACCGGATGCTGGCCGCTGCTAAGAATTGATCCGAGGACGCCTCCGAATTGGCCGCCGGGCACTCCCCCGGGCACACCGCCTTCGACCGCGCCCGCGCCGGAATCAATCTCCGGGGGCAGAGGCTTCTCACGGACCATGGCCACGTTTTGAGGGATGACTGTGGGGGCCAGGAGTTTGCCACCGGACAAGAGCAGGCGCCTGGGAAGCTGACGGGACTTGGTCACCAGGGCGGCGGGCGGGGGAGGCGGCGGTGGCGGCGGAGGAGGAGCGACGAGCTGAGTGCGAGTGAACTGGGTAAGGTCAATGGACTCCGTGAAGAAAAGGGGGAGGAGGGTCAACAGCGCGAGAACCAGCACATGAGTGAAGGTGGAGACGAAGAATTGACGTGTGGCCCGGCGGGGCCGAGTGGGGCTGAAGTCCAGGAGAGAACCGTAAAGAAGCCCGGGTTGAGGCTGAGAGAGACCCGGCGTGGAGGAGGCCTTCGGGCGCGGCTGCACCCCCTGGGGCGGGGGAGGCTGCGGCGCGGGAGGTAACTGTCGGGCGGGGGCCGGAGAACCAGCAACTTCTGGAAATACTTCGGTTTGCGTGGAGTCGGCGGGGGCCGGAGACTCCTCGACCGTCATCCGGTTGGAGGCTGGCATCATGTCTGTACCTCCCCATTGCTCGTACGTTCCTTTGTGAGCCAA